>Ga0335075_10000138_pt1 | contig 140706 bp, 146 predicted proteins | sample Lox_Sample_24_FD_206723 | JGI IMG/M metagenome (GOLD analysis project Ga0335075, IMG submission 206723) | Soil microbial communities from Loxahatchee National Wildlife Refuge, Florida, United States - Lox_Sample_2.4 | ecosystem: Environmental > Terrestrial > Soil > Wetlands | place: USA... | reverse complement strand
CTTCGACTCCCTCGGCCTTCCTCGACTGTTCGACGGCCATGCATAACCCTCTGAACCGCCCGATGCGGACCCGCATGTCGGGTGGTGTGGCAGGGGCGAGCGGGCGACCGCTCCCCCTATGCCGATTGCCGATCTGCTGCCTCGCTCCCGAGTCACCAGTGACCGGAATCACGCGCCGGGTGGATCTGCGGGCGTAGCGGAAACGGAGCGAATGACTTACACTCCGCGTCGACGGTTCGTCGACAGGCGTTGGGCCAAGAAGCTCGCATTGCGGTATCGGGCTCAACGGAACTGGAGCCGATGGCTGGCATCTTTTTCAATTTGAATCCGCTGCTGCAGCTTCCCGCGGAAGCCAAGGAAATCCTGCTGACGCTCGCTTTCTCCGCGCTGATCGGCGTGGAACGCGAAGAACACAAGGCCACCGCGGACAAGTTCATTTTTGGCGGCATCCGCACCTACCCGCTGATTGGGCTGCTGGGCTACGCGCTGGCGATGCTCTCCGGATCGCAATTGATTCCGGCGAGCGTGGGGTTCGCTGTGATTGGAGGCTTTCTTTGGCTTTCCTACCAACACAAATTGCAGGCCGTGGAGGGAGCGGGGATTACCACGGAACTATCGGCGCTGGCGACCTACGTGGTGGGAGTACTGGTAGCGCTGGGCCACTTTTGGCTTGCCGGCACCATCAGCATCCTGAGTGTGCTGCTGCTTGAATTGAAGGTTTTCCTGGAAGGGCTTTCCCGGCGAATCCCGGCCGAGGAAATTTTCACGTTCACGAAGTTTTTGTTTCTGACGGTGGTGATCCTGCCAATCGTTCCCAATCACGATTTCGGGCCGTACAGAATTAACCCGTTCAAGACGTGGCTGGTGGTGGTGGCGGTCAGCACGATTTCCTACCTGAGCTATCTGCTGCAGAGATGGACAATGGGGCGCGGCGGGATTGTGCTTTCGGCGCTATTGGGCGGAGCGTATTCTTCGACGCTAACTACCATTGTGCTGGCCAAGCGAGCTCGCGAAGCGAAAGCATCTCCGCATCTTTTCACCGGCGCGATTCTGATGGCGTCGGGCGTGATGTACATTCGTCTTGCGATTCTGATCGGGATATTCAATCTCCAACTACTTCGCAGCGTGGTATGGCCGTTGCTTGTGCTTGCGGCCGTTGGACTGGCGGTCGGGTGGGTTTGGAGCCGCCTGCCGGACGAGCCATCTCACGAGCTGGCGAAGGGGTACGTTCCACGAAATCCGCTGGAACTCTGGGCGGCGCTGCTTTTCAGCGGACTCTTCATTGCCATGCTGGTACTCACGCGTTTGGCGGTACTCCATCTGGGACGCGGCGGCGTGTTCGGGCTGGCGGGGTTGATGGGACTTAGCGATATCGACCCGTTTGTGCTCAGCCTCACGCAGTCGGCTGGCACGGTCGCGCCACTCGCTGTGGCGAGTTCCGCGATCGTGATCGCCGCCGCGAGCAATTCCTCAGTGAAAGGCATCTATGCGTTCGGGTTTGCAGATCGCAAAACCGGCTTGCAGAGTGTTTTTCTGCTCGTGGGCTTTTCGATTATCGGTTGCCTGCCGCTGATTTGGATGCTGTAAAGACACGCGCTCTTCCGACCAGGCTTCTCCTCAGGTGTTTCACTCATTGAGTTGTCCCGCACATGCCCGACACCATTGCCGTGGTGGCTGCATCAACTTGGAAGGCGTCCGGTAGATTGAAGATTCCTGGACGAATATAGGGGCGTCGGCGCGACTACGCTGCGGCACGGGCATCGTATGAATGTGGCAGTGATTCTAGCCACGAGTGACTCGGAGCTTTCGTTGACGACAGATCATTTGCCAGAGGTGGCCCGGCCAGGAGAAGCACAGATGTTGTCGCTAAGATCGAGTTACGGCAAAAGCCTAGCACGCGCGATCCAGTGGATGCACGGCGAATCGCCCGTTGCGCCGATTAACGCCGCTTGGTTAGCTTCGCTATCCGACCGCGGCGGCGAAAGACTCATCCTGTTCGACCTGCGAGAGCTCCGCGAGATCGAGCGGAACTGTTACAGCATTCCGGGTGCACTCCTCACGGTCAAAATCGACTTACGCGCAATGATCCGGTGGGTTCCTCGAGACTCGGCTGTCGTATTGTTCGCGGAAGATACGATTCCGCCGCATGATTCGCGGCTTCGCCTGCCCTCGAGAAAACTAAGAATGTTTGCGTTGGACGGAGGACTGCAGTCCTGGCGGCGAGCCGGACTGCCCTTGGAGCCCGTCGCGCTCAGCGACCAAACGTGGGTCGATAACCGGTAGCGTTCGCGCTGCCGCGCTTGCCGGCCACAACCCAAACCGGGATATTTTCACAGGACAGTTTTAACGCTGGGTAACAAAAGCGTGTGACAATCGTGAAGCAGAGTTTGGCCGGCGTGTGAATGGCGTCACTGCCGTGCGAGCTCGGGACGGAAATGCTGGGAACACCGGCGCATTCAGCCAGCCGGCAGATCAGCGAGAGGTTGCAACTTGGGAGATTCGGCACACAACGGCGCCCTTTCCGACCAGGCCCTGACCGACGCGTTAACAGAGCTGGCGCTCGATCTTCGTTGGTCGTTCAACCACTCGGCTGACCGGCTGTGGGAATGGATGGACCCGGGACTTTGGGCCCAAACGCACAATCCGTGGATTGTGCTGCAGACCGTCTCACGAGAACGACTGCAGAGCGTGAAGCAGGACGCCAATTTTCAATCGTTGTTGCGCGAACTTCACGGCGAACACCGAGCCGCCGAGCAATCCGAAGCATGGTTTCAGAAAGCCCATCCGCAGCCGGGCCTCAAAGCAATCGCCTACTTTTCGATGGAGTTTATGCTGAGCGAGGCTTTGCCAATTTATTCCGGGGGGCTAGGAAATGTGGCTGGCGATCAAATGAAGGCCGCCAGCAACCTCGGAGTGCCGGTGATCGGCGTGGGCTTGCTTTACCAGCAGGGATATTTCCGGCAAGAAATTGACGCGCAGGGCCGCCAAGAAGCTCTCTACCCGTTCAACGATCCCGGCCAGTTGCCGATCATCCCGCTGCGCGAAGCGAACGGGCAATGGTTGCGGCTGCCGCTCGAAATTCCCGGGATGACGATTTGGCTTCGCAGCTGGCAAGTGAAAGTGGGGCGGACAAAGTTATTCCTGTTGGATAGCAACGACCCGGCGAATCCTCCCGCATACCGCGGGATTTGCAGCGAACTCTACGGCGGCGATTCCGAAATGCGCCTCCGCCAGGAGGGTGTCCTCGGAATCGGAGGGTGGCGGCTATTGGAAAGGCTGGGCATTCAGCCGGAGATTTGCCATTTAAATGAAGGCCACGCGGCGTTTGCGGTGCTTGAGCGGGCTCGCTCGCATATGCAAGCCGCCCATCAGCCCTTTGATCTGGCTTTGACGATCTCGCGCGCCGGGAATCTATTCACAACCCACACGCCGGTCGCGGCTGGGTTCGACCGATTTTCTGCGGGTCTGATGCAAAAGTACTTCAAGAATTACGCGGAAAAACAGTTGGAGATTCCATTCGAGAAACTGCTCGCGCTCGGACGTCGAGATCCCAACGATTCTTCAGAGCCTTTCAACATGGCGTATCTGGCGGTCCGAGGAAGCGGCGCGGTGAATGGAGTCAGCAAACTGCACGGCCAGGTAAGCCGGCGAATCTTTGAGGTGGTTTTCCCGCGCTGGCCGGAAGGGGAAGTTCCCGTGACCCACGTGACCAACGGGGTGCACATGCCTTCTTGGGATTCGGCGGAGTCGGATCGCGTCTGGGAACGAAACTGCGGTAAGGGGCCCTGGCAAGGGAATTTGGAGACTGTCGGAAAGATTCGATCAGCCAAGGACGACGATCTGTGGAGACTGAGGTCCGACAGCCGGCGAGCGCTAGTGGAATACGCGCGAAAAATGCACGCGCGGCAGCTCGCGGCGCGCGGGATCTCAGACGAAAGGCTTCGGGATGCGGCACAGATCCTCGACGCCAATACTCTGACGTTGGGTTTTGCGCGGCGCTTTGCCGCCTATAAGCGTCCGACGCTTTTGTTGCACGACCCGCAGCGGCTGATTCGGATTCTGAACAACCACGAGCGTCCGGTTCAATTGGTCCTGGCAGGCAAGGCGCATCCGCGCGACGTGGAAGGCCAAGGCATGATCCAGCAATGGATTCAGTTCGTGCAGAATCCGGAAGTGCGACCGCACGTGGTGTTCCTGGTTGATTACGACATGGGCATGGCGGCCCAACTGGTGCAGGGCGTGGACGTGTGGGTGAACACACCGAGGCGTCCGTGGGAAGCGAGTGGCACGAGCGGCATGAAGGTGCTCGTCAATGGCGGCTTGAACCTCTCGGAGCTGGACGGGTGGTGGGCGGAGGCGTACTCGCCAGAAGTTGGATGGGCTATTGGCGATGGTTTGGAACACGACAACGATCCGGCGTGGGACGCAACCGAGGCGAACGCGCTCTACGGGTTGATCGAAAGTCAAATTTCTCGCGACTTTTATGATCGGGACGAGCGCGGAATTCCGCGCAAGTGGGTTGACCGCATGCGCGAGAGCATGGCGCGGCTGACGCCGGCGTTTTCAACGAATCGTGTGGTCCGCGAGTACACGGAAAAGCACTATCTGCCAGCCGCGTCGGCTTTTTGCAAGCGCGCGCAAGGCGGAGGCGCGCTTGGGAAAGAACTGTTGAACTGGCGAGAAGAACTAGGCCGGCACTGGATTTCGATACGATTCGGCACGGCCACGCTCAGTCAAAGCGAGAAGGAATATTGGTTTCAGGTGCCAGTTTTGTTTGGCGATCTCGATCCCAATGCGGTGCGGGTGGAACTCTACGCGGAGGGCCAGAACGGCGGAGCGCCTGTGCTTCAGACGTTGGAACGCGGCGAACGGCTGGTAGGTTCGGTGAACGGATTTGTCTACGGCGCGCGCATTCCGGCGATTCGCCCCGCTGCCGACTACACGCCGCGAGTTGTTCCCGCGCATCCGGACGCATTGATTCCCTTGGAAGCGGGATTTATTTGCTGGAACGACACGCCTTCCTGGCGCGATTCAGCTTCGCGTACGTCGATAGCGGCTGGCGCGTAGAATTGCATGGCGCAAAAGCGAGGGCTCGGTGATTCGCTTGTTATAATGGTTTATGAGGATTTTATTGTTCAGCGGCAAAGGCGGAGTGGGCAAAACCAGCCTCGCTGCCGCCACAGGCGTGCGGCTGGCGGAGCTCAACTACCGCACGCTGGTAATGAGCATCGACCCGGCGCACAGCCTGGCCGATTCATTCGATCTCGGACTTCACCTTTTTGACGAAGCAACTTCCGACCCCTTCCCAATCGACGAGCGGCTTTCGATTTTTGAGCTGAACATCCAAAAGGAAATTAAGCGGCACTGGCAGGAAATCTCCGCGTACGTGAGTTCGGTACTGCGCGCTACGGGGCTCAGCGGAGTGGAAGCCGAGGAGCTGGCGATTTTGCCCGGCATGGAAGAGCTCAGCGCAATGATGTACATCAACCAGTATCGCCGCGAGCAGCGCTACGACGTGATCGTGCTCGATGCCGCGCCCACCGCCGAATCGATGCGTTTCATCAGCATGCCCACAACGCTCGATTGGTACATGAAGCACATTTTTCCATTCCAGCGCAATCTGCTGAAAGCGGTGCGGCCGATCGCCAACCGCGTGGCGCCTTTCGAACTTCCCGCGGACAGCTATTTCGCCAACATCCGCGATCTTTTTGAAAAACTCGATGGCGTCGATGACCTGATGCAGGACCCGAGCATCACCAGCGTGCGGCTGGTGACGAATCCGGAAAAAATGGTGCTGCGCGAGACCGAGCGGGCGTTCGTCTATTTCTCGCTGCATGGGATGACGGTGGACGCGGTGATCGTCAATCGGCTGCTGCCCGCGGAAGTGACCGATGCGTGGTTCGGCGAGTGGCACACTTCGCAGCAGAGAGCTCTGCGGGAAGTAGAGGAGTATTTCGCGCCCGTGCCGGTGAGCAAAGTGCCGCTATTCGCGCAAGAGGTCCTCGGCAAACAACGACTGCAGGAGTTGTCCCGCGCGCTGTATCATAGCGACGAAGACCCATCGGCGGTAACGCGGACCGAGCGGCCCTATACCTTTGCCAAGAACGACGGGATTTACGAAATTCACATGAATTTGCCGTTTGCAGCCAAAGGCGAAATCGGATTATTCAAGAAGGGCGACGATCTAATCGTCGAAATCGGCACGCTCAGGCGCCACATCGGCCTGCCGCGCGCGATGGCAGGCCTGCTGCCAGCCCGGGCAAAACTGCAGGAACGAGTGCTGACGGTCGAAATGAAGGAGGAGTGATGGCTAACGAACAAGAAGCAGCTGGACGTTCCGCGGAACAGCAAGCAGCCGGACAGTGCGTTTGCCACGAATTTCTCGACCATCTTGGAAAGTGCTTCGAAGTCTCTCCGGCGGTGAAGCAGCATCTGATGAACTCGCGGGTTGAGTTTCTGAAGGCTATCCGCGCTGTGATCGATCAGCGGATCGAGCGACTCTCAAATACGGCGCAGCGCGGCACTCGCGTAACGGTGGAATAGCGCTCGCTTTCGACCGCGACCTCTTCTCCCTGGGTTGTGCTGGCACAGCCCTCGCACCCGCCGCGGATTCGGGTACGGTTCTGGTACCGTGTGGAAGAAAACCGACTACATAGTGGAAGTTTCGTTCCCTCTACCCGAGAGGGAGCGGGGTCGCGGTACCCTTTGGCCTCGTTAACTGTCGGCAACGCCATTTCAGATCAAGGACTTACAGGGACTCTCAAAGACCCCTCGTAGTCAATTGGAACACGAACTGCCTTACGCTCCCTCGGTGAGCTGTTACTGCTCTCGGTCATAGTGGCCTCGCGCGGGCTTGCCAACCCGGAGATTCGCGGTGAGAATCCTACGTGCAGTGCGGTTTCACCCCGGCCCATCCCATAAGGAGCGCAACGAGATGAAAGGCGTCGTACTAGCAGGTGGGACGGGCAGCCGCTTGAATCCGCTGACGCGGGTCACCAATAAGCACCTGCTCCCGATTTATGACAAACCGATGGTGTATTACCCGATCCAGACTCTGGTGAACGCGGGGATCGAGGAAATTCTTCTGGTGACCGGCGGCAAGAACGCCGGGGATTTTCTGCGACTGCTCGGAAACGGCCGAGACTTCGGCCTCAAGCACTTGAACTACACCTACCAGGAAGGCGAAGGCGGTATCGCTGAAGCGTTGGGCCTGGCGGAGTTTTTTGCGGCCGGCGAGCCGATCTGCGTGATCCTCGGCGACAACATTATCGAAGGCAATATCTGCCAGGCGGTGGACAGTTTCAAACGACAAAAGAACGGCGCCAAGATTCTGCTGAAGGAAGTGCAGGACGCGCAGCGATTCGGCGTGGCCGAAATTCGCGGCGAGCGGGTGCTGGGCATTCAAGAAAAGCCGAAAGCGCCGAAATCCAATTTCGCGGTTGTGGGAATTTATCTCTATGACGCGAGCGTATTCGAAAAAATCCATCGACTGAAGCCTTCTGGACGAGGTGAGCTGGAGATCACGGACGTCAACAACTTCTACATTCAAGAATGCACGCTCAGCTGGAACATGCTGGAGGGCTGGTGGACGGACGCCGGCACTTTTGAATCGTTGCTGCGGGCCAACACACTCGTGGCGGAAACCGGCGCCAACAAGTCGGAGCTTCGCTCACGCACCGGAGCTACTGCTCCCGCCGAAGTGACACGATGAAAATCCTCGTGACGGGCGGCGCCGGATTCATCGGCTCGAATTTCATTCGCTACATCCTGGCGCTTGACCGAGGCTACTCGGTGGTCAATTACGACAAGTTGACGTACGCGGGAAATATGGCGAATCTTGATTCGGTGGCGGGTGATCCGCATTACCGCTTCGTCAAAGGCGACATCTGCGACGCGGCGGCCGTGGAAGAAGCGTTGAACGAGTGTGACGCGGTGGTGCACTTCGCCGCCGAATCACACGTCGACCGCAGCATCTACGAGCCGGCCGCATCGATCGAGACGAATGTGAAGGGCACGTTCATCCTGCTGCAGGTGGCGCGCAAGCTCAGTGTGCAGCGGTTCGTGCACATCTCGACCGATGAAGTGTATGGCGACATGCGTCCTGGCGCGTTTGCTGAAGAAGATTCTCCCGTGCAGCCGAGCAGCCCGTATTCATCCTCAAAAGCCGCGTCCGATCTTCTAGTGCGGTCGTTCGTGCGCACCTACAATTTCCCGGCGCTGATTACGCGATCTTCGAACAACTACGGCCCTTACCAGTTTCCCGAGAAATTTCTGCCGCTGATGATTACCAACGCGCTGGATGACAAGCCTCTGCCGATTTACGGAGACGGCCAGCAGCAGCGCGACTGGCTGCACGTGGAAGACAATTGCCGCGGAATCCTGGCGGTGCTGGAACGCGGGTGCATTGGCGAGGTTTACAACATCGGCGGACTCGACGTGGTGGACAACCTTACGATGGCCAAGCGCCTGCTGCAAGTGGTGGGTAAACCCGAGTCACTTCTCACTTACGTGAAAGACCGCCCGGGCCACGACCGCCGCTACGCATTGCGCTGCGGAAAAATGGAAAAGCATCTCGGCTGGAAACCGTCCGTCTCGCTCGAAGACGGTCTGCGGCAGACGATCGATTGGTACAGGAGCGAGACCGCCTGGCTTGCGGCCGTACGCGACGGAAACTATCGCAGCTATTACGAGCGGTACTACGAAAATCGCGACTCTTCGCTCCGAGATATCGCAGGACGCGTGCCGGAGCCAGCTGCGAACTGACTTCAGTCTGCGGGCCATGGATTCCCCGATCGAGCGCCGAAGGCGATGAGTTCAAAATCCTCCACAGTTGGAACCACACTGCAACGCGTAGAAACTTCGCTGCCTGGCGTGCTGGAAATTCGCCCGAAAATTTTCCAGGACGCGCGGGGCTTCTTCATGGAAACCTATCAGCGCGAGAAATACGCGGATCTGGGAATCCGCGATGCGTTCGTGCAAGACAATCACTCGCGGTCGGTGAAGCACACACTGCGCGGTTTTCATTACCAGCTGCGCCATCCACAGGCGAAGCTTTGCCGCGTGGTTGAGGGCGATGTTCTCGATGTGGCTCTGGACGTTCGCGCGGGCTCCCCGACATTCGGGAAATGGACCAGCGTGATACTGACGGCGCGCGAACAAAATCAGATCTACATTCCCGCGGGATTCGCGCACGGCTTTGTGGCCCTGACGGATACGGTGCAATTCCTTTACAAATGCAGCGATTTTTATGCTCCCGGCGACGAATATGGAATCATATGGAATGATCCCGACCTGAAAGTCGAGTGGGGCGTGACCAAGCCACTGATCTCCGAAAAAGACGCGGCTTACTCGAAGCTCGCCGATGTTTCGCGAGATCTGCTTCCGAAGTTTCCCGGACGATGAAACCACGCATTCTGCTGATTGGCAAAAACGGCCAGGTGGGCCGCGAGCTCAATCGTATTTTCGCCGATACGAGCGAACTGCGGGCGTTGGGCCGCGAAGAGTTGGATCTGACCGAGCCCGCTTGCGTGCGCAAAGCGATTCGCGAATTCCGGCCCAATGTGATTGTGAATGCCGCCGCATACACCGCTGTGGATAGAGCTGAAAGCGAAGAGGTGCTGGCGCGCTCGATCAACGCCGACGCTCCCGCCGCGATGGCCGAGGAAGCGACACGTATCGGCGCTGCGCTGGTTCACTACTCAACCGATTACGTTTTCGACGGCTCGAAAAACACGCCCTACGCCGAAAATGATCCCACGAATCCACTAAGCGTCTACGGCCGCACGAAACTAGCCGGAGAAGATGCCATCTGCCAGATCGGCGGGCGCTATCTGATTTTCCGCACCGAGTGGGTCTATGCAACGCAAGGCAAGAATTTCTTGCTCACCATTCTGCGGCTCGCAACGGAGCGCGAAGAATTGCGCATTGTTTCCGATCAGACTGGTGCTCCAACTTGGAGCCGCGAGATCGCCGCCGCCACTGTAAAAATAATTGGCAAAGAATGGCAGCGCGCCGAAAACGAAGAGTTTTTGGCGGCCCGAAGCGGCACCTATCACCTGACGGCCGCGGGCCAAACCAGCTGGTTTGGGTTTGCGTGCGCGATCGTCGAGTACGTGCGCAGATGTTCCGACCGCCCCGCATGGCTGGCCGCCGCAATCGGGGGAAAACCAGTAATTCTTCGGCGGATTTCGCCGATTGCCACCAAAGATTATCCAACTCCGGCACGACGCCCGGCGTATTCGGTGCTCTCCAGTGCGCTGTTGGCGCAGACCTTCGGTGTCAAATTGCCCGATTGGCGCATCCAACTGGAGACGGCGATGGCCCCTCAGGAGGGCGAGTAACTTGATCTCCCCAGCCGGTTTCGCGTCGCCGGATTTCCAAATCTCCCCCGCAGCGCATTGCGGTTCTACGCCCTGCGGATTGTTTGCGCATTTTTTCATGCGGGCTCGTATCGAACGCCGGCTGAATGTCGTTTCAAATTTCGAATTCAAACACATGCGGAAAGGAAAATGAATGAGCGCTGAGCGGAATCCGGAGTTTTTCGCGGGAAAAGGAATCAAGATCGGAATTATCGGGTGCGGTTACGTGGGGCTACCCCTGGCCCTGCGGTTTTCGGATGTCGGCCAGCGCGTGACCGGCTTTGACCTGGACAAATCGAAAGTGGACAAGCTGAACGCCGGGCAGTCCTACATCCAGCATATTCCCGCGGCGAAGATTTGCGAGCACGTGCAAGCCAAGCGGTTCGACGCCACCACCGATTTCACCCGCCTGCGCGATATGGATGCGGTTCTGATTTGCGTGCCCACGCCTTTGGACGAACGCCGCGAGCCCGACCTTAGCTACGTGGAGCAAACCGCGAAGGCGATTGCACCGAACTTGCAGCGCAACCAGCTCATCGTCCTCGAAAGCACCACGTATCCGGGCACAACCGAAGAAATGGTGTTGCCAATTCTCCAAGCGGGCGGACTGAAGTGTCCCATTTCCACGCGGGACCTGCAGACGGATTTCTATCTGGCCTTTTCGCCAGAGCGGGAAGATCCCGGAAACAAGCAGTATGGGCTGGCGCAGATTCCCAAAGTGGTGGGAGGCGTGAACCCGGCGAGCGGCCGCGCCGCTGCGGGAATGTATGCGCAGATCGTGTCGCGGGTTGTGCCGGTCAGCTCCACGCGCGCCGCCGAAATGGTGAAGCTGCTCGAAAATATCTTCCGGTGCGTGAACATCGCTTTGGTGAACGAGCTCAAACAGCTCAGTCTGCGCATGGGGCTGGACATCTGGGAAGTGATCGACAGCGCGGCCACGAAGCCGTTCGGCTTCATGCCGTTCTATCCGGGCCCCGGACTCGGGGGACACTGCATTCCCGTCGATCCGTATTACTTGTCATGGAAAGCTCGAGAGTATGATTTCGCAACGCGCTTCATCGAGCTGGCCGGCGAAATCAATACGGAGATGCCGTACCACGTGGTGAACGCCGTGGCCGCGGCACTGAACCAGCGGGAGAAGAGCATCAAAGGATCGAAAATTCTGCTGCTGGGCGTCGCGTACAAAAAAGACGTGGACGACCTGCGCGAATCACCTTCTCTGAAGCTTCTGGAGTTGCTGACGGAGAAGGGCGCCAACCTCGATTACAACGATCCGTATTTCCCGGCGCTTTTCAAAATGCGCCACTACGATTATTCCGATAAGCGCTCGGTGGAGCTGACGCCCAAGAACATTTCCAACTACGACTGCGTGCTGATCGCCACCGATCACTCCAAGTACGACTACGATGCGATCGTTCGCGACGCGAAGCTGGTGGTCGACTCGCGCAACGCGACGCGACGCGTGAAAGAACATCGGGACAAAATTGTGGCTTGCTGAAGGTTGGCGGGGATGGCCTAGTTCGCCGGCACAGTCACGGTTACCGTGTTGGAGAAGCCACTCAGAAGGCTGCTGGCGTTGATCGATTTCACGGCGTAAACATAGGTTTGCCCGTCAGTGACATTTTTGTCGGTGTAGCTGGTGGTGGCCACCTCATTGATATTCAGCTGTGTGAGGTCGCTCGCCGAAGACCCTCTGAAAACGAAATAACCAATCACCGGAGAAGCGCTCGGCTGCCAATTCAATGCTACCGAATGACTGGTGCTGGATGCTGCTACGCCATCGCCAGAAAGGGAAATTGCCAGGCTGGAATTTGAGGCGTCACTCGAGATCGTCAGCTTACCGGCGGCGGCTCCGGCGGCGCTCGGCTGAAAAGCTACCGAAACCGTAACGGACTGGTCGGGCGTCAGGGTTACGTTCGAACCGCCGCTCACGCTGAACCCAGTCCCGGAAGCGGTGACACTCGATATTTTAACGTCCGCGCTCCCAGCGGCCGTCAAAGTGACGAGCTGGGAGGTAGACGAACCAACCGTGACGTTGCCGAAGGTGACCTGCGACGAGCTGGGCGAAAGTTGAGAAGACGCCGACCCGCCAGATGAGCCCCCGGACGAGCTCCCGCTGGAACTCGACGTTCCGCCCGAACCGGAGGTCCCGCCTGTGGCCTTAGCACTGGGGCTTCCCGTCAATCCGACGCACCCTGCAGCGAAGACCCACGCGCTAAGCGCAATTCCAAGTAAGGCAGCGCGGCTTAAGGACACAAACGTCCAGCTATGTCCCATGACAGTGACGCTCTTCGCGGTCTGGTGTGCCCTCTCCGTCGCCATATGAGTTTGCGTGGACATTGTGAAGCGGAAGGTGCAGAGGGGACTACTGTACCGGCGGACAGTTTTGGTACAGGCGTTTGCACCTGTACCTTGGGACAGTTCTAGAACGTCCCAATTTGCAGGCGCTTCGGGCGGAGCGCCTGCCCTCACGTCAACGTTTTCAGCGAGCGAGCGCTTATTACGGTACGCTTACGGTCGTCGGTGTCGATGGGCTGCTCTCGACGCCGCTGGCAACCGCTGTTACTTCGTAACTGTACGACGTGGCAGCCTCCACCGTGTTGTCAGTAAACTGCGTGCTCGAATCCGCGGCCGTGGGGTTCAGCTTGGTGTAACTGCCTGAACCCGTCGCTCGGTAGATGTAATAACCGGTGACACCCGAGGAACTGCTCGCGGTCCAGGACAGCAGTACCGTGTGCGATTCGCCCGTAAGGGAAACATTGGTCGGCGAATTGGTCGCGTTGCTGACGATGCTCACGCTGCCGCTTGCGCTTCCCAGCGCAGTCGGGGTGAACGTAACGGTTAGTGTTGCGGTCTGGTTCGGCGCCAGAGTCAGTCCTGAGGCGATTCCAGTGGCGGTGTAGCTCGAGCCAGTCACGTTCACGGCGGATATTGTCACGTTCGAGTTCCCGTTGTTGGTGACGGTGGTGGTTAGCGGGCTGTCGCTTCCCACCTGCACGTTTCCGAAGCTGAGGGTCGAGGGTGACGCGCTCAGCGAGAGACTAGAGGCCGTCCCGGTGCCCGTCAGCGAAATTGCGATCTGCGCGGGTGAACCGTTCGTCGTTAGCGTAATCGATCCGGTTGAGGAACCTGCGGCGGTGGGCGTGAACACGGCGTTGAAATTCAGCGTGGCACCGGCCGCAACAGTGGTCGATGTGGTGAGCCCCGATACGCTGAAGCCCGAACCAGTGGCGCTCACTTGTGAGAAAGTAAGCGTCGCGTTACCGGTGTTCTTCAATGTGACCACGCTTGAGTCGCTGTTTCCCACTACTACGCTGCCAAAGGCTACGCTGGTTGGGCTAGCGGAGCCGAGTGCTTGCAGACCCGTACCACTCAGTGCGATCGCGGCCGGAGATCCCGGCGCGTTGCTGGTGATAGAGATGCTGCCTGCCACGCTGCCTTCAGCCGTCGGCGCGAATGTGACGGAGAAGGTCGTGCTCGCGCCCGCATTGATGCTAGTTGGAGTTAGCGTCATGGTGTAGCTGGTGCCGGTAATTGTTGCCGCCGTGATGTTCAGGGTGGCGGCGCCGGTATTGGTTAGCGTCACGGTTTGTGGCGAGTTGCTTCCCACGTTGACGTTGCTGAAGGCCACCGACGACGGGCTGATCGAGAGCTGCGGTTGCGCTGCGGCCGTTCCAGTGCCGGTCAGTGGAATCGCGATCTGTGCAGGTGAACCGTTGGTTGTCAGCGTGATTGATCCACTGGACGAAGTCGCGGTGGTGGGCGTAAATACGGCGTTGAAATTCAGCGTTGCGCCGGCCGCAACAGTGGTCGATGTGGTGAGCCCCGAAATACTGAAGCCGGTTCCAGTGACGCTCACCTGGGAAAAAGACAGAGTTGTATTGCCGTTGTTCTTCAGCGCGATCGCGGTCGAATTGCTGTTTCCCACGGAGACGCTGCCGAAGGCCACGCTGGTTGGGCTGGCGGAGCCGAGTGCTTGCAGGCCCGTACCACTCAGTGCGATCGTGGCCGGAGATCCCGGCGCGTTGCTGGTGATAGAGATGCTGCCTGCCACGCTGCCTTCAGCCGTCGGCGCGAATGTGACGGTGAACGTCTTATTCGCACCGGCATTGATCGACGTCGGAGCGAGCGTCATGGTGTAGCCGGTGCCGGTAATTGTTGCCGCCGTGATGTTCAGGGTGGCGGCGCCGGTATTGGTTAGCGTCACGGTTTGTGGCGAGTTGCTTCCCACGTTGACGTTACTGAAGGCCACCGACGACGGGCTGACCGTGAGCTGCGACTGCGTAGCGGTTCCCGTTCCGCTCAGGTTGATCTTCAACGGCGAGTCGGGCGCGTTGCTCGTTACCGCAATGCTGCCCGTGGCGCTTCCTGCCGCTGTCGGCGAAAACGTGACGGTGAAAGAAGTCGTCCCATTTGGGTTGAGAGTTCCCGCCGTAAATCCGCCCATGGAAAACCCAGTGCCGCTGGCGCTCGCCGCCGAAACGGAAACTGGCGCGGTTCCCGTATTCGTGAGCGTCACGTTTACGGAACCGCTGCTGCCGACCAGCACGCTGCTGAAACTGATGCTCGAAGGGTTCGCGGAAAGCGCACCCTGAGTGCCGGTGCCGCTGAGCGGAATCGAAAGAGTCGGATTCGTCGCATTCGTCGTTACGGTGATGGTACCGGATGCGGCTCCCGTGGCCGTGGGAGCGAAGGTCGCTGTGAACGTGGCCTGTGCGCCGGCGGCAATCGTCTGCCCCTCGCTAAGCCCGCTGGCAGTGAATCCAGTGCCCTCCGTGCTGACCTGGTTGACGGTAACCGTCCCAGCGCCGGAATTCTTCAGGGTGATGGTTTGCGGGTTGGTCGATCCCACTACCACGTTACTGAAATTGACGCTTCCCGGATTGGCCGAGAGCGTCCCGTCCGCCGCGACGGCGCTGCCGATCAACACTAAAGTGTGCGGAGTTCCCGGCGCGTTATCCGCGAACACAACACTGCCGCTGACGCCCGTCGTGGAAGTTGGAGCGAATTGCACAGAGAAGGTGACGTTCTGCCCGGCGGTCAGAGTTTTTGGCACCGCGAGGCCGCTGATGGCAAATCCGGTTCCCGAAACCGTTGCGGAGGAAACGGTCAGGTCGGCATTGCCGGTGTTCGTGAGGGTGACGTTCTGCGAGCTCGATTGCCCCACCGTGATGTTGTTAAACGTCAGCGCCGAGGGGCTCAGCGAGAATGCTGGCTGCATGCCAGTTCCGCTGAGCGAGATCGTAAGCGACGGGTTGGTCGCGTTGCTGACAATCGTAAGAGTGCCGGAGGCCGTACCCGCCGATTGGGGAGCAAACTGCACCTGCACAGTAGCGCTCTGGCCGGCCGGAATTGTAGAGGAGGGATCGCCTCCCACCACGCTGAACGCTGCGCCAGAAATCGTAGCCGACGAAATGGCCACACTCGCCGAGCCGGTGTTCGTGATGGTCAGGCTCAGCGAATTGTTGCCGCCCACCGCCACGCTGCCGAAACCCAGCGTGCTGGCGCTAGCCGAAAGCGTGCCCGCGGTAGAATTGCTGGTCGTCTGGCTGGCGGCATTCGTCGTGTAACCAGCGCAACTCGACAGTCCGATGGTGGCCGCTAGCACGGCAATCAGAGCCAGCAGTGCGGAGTGACTACGGCGCGCTGAGATCCCGGCGCAGGTCTTGCAATTCGGTACGTCGGTTTTTGCTGTGGCGTTCTGTGCGTGCGTTTTCATGGCGCGCACAGTCTAGGGATTGGGTGTAAATCAACTCTACTGGTCGGAGGACTAAAGAAAGTACAGGTGCTTTCGCCTGTCCGAGCGGTCTAGCGAAAACCTGACCTTCGAACGCGTCTAGCTGTACTCGCAAATCTTTACCGCGTTCACAAACATTCACAGCGCAAGGATTTGCGGCCGATCGACGCGTTTTGTCGACCTTTTGTGACCCTGTACTCCAGGGACAGGTCGCACCTGGACCCATGTTAGACTTGGGTGAACAACGAGCGAACCGCATCGACTGGACGATGAATCATGCTAATTTGCACCTGAGCCCCGCGCCAGCCCGGACCTCCTGGTCCAAGCGCGTTTTGCTGCTTTCTCTGGCTGGCATTTTCTTCCTGACGCTCTATCCTTTCCGTTTTGTTCATCAGGAATCGGCGCGTTTTCTCTTTCCGTTTTCGCTGAACGGCTGGGGAAAGGGCATGGACGTCCTGGATATCTTCCTCAACATCTTGCTTTTCATTCCCTTCGGGTTCGGATTCGCCGAAGAGCTGCGCGAAAACGGACGCTCGAAACTGGCGACTTTTTGGACCGCGTACGCCGCCGGGGCAGTGCTCTCTTACGCTGTGGAGTTCATGCAGATCTTCATTCCGCTGCGGGACTCGGGTTGGGGCGACGTGATAACCAATTCCGCCGGAGCGGCAATTGGCTGCTTGCTGTACGAATGGGCCGGCCCGGGAATCATACAATGGTTCAGCACGCGCGAGCGATCGATCGACGCCTCGCTAAACTTGGGGAAAATCGGTGTGCTTGTGGGGCTCTATGTCGGGATTTGGTGCATTGTCGGCGGCCCGCTTCAGCGGCAGACGAAGCTTGCCCACTGGACTTCGGATTCATTCCTCGCCGTAGGAGATTCGGCTTCCCTGCGCCCGCCTCCCGCATGGAAGGGCCGCATCGTGGAACTGGAAATTTGGAACCATGCAGTGCCTGCGGAACGGGCGCGGAAAATCACTTCTGATCCCACCGGCGATCGAGGTTCGGCGGCGGCCATCGTGACGTACGATTTTTCGGGCGCGGCGCCGTTCCGGGACTCTCACGATTTTCTTCCGAGTCTTGCCTGGGCATCGCAAACGCCCGCTTCGACTATGGGAGGCGGTGCCATGCTAAATGGCACCTCGTGGCTGATTTCCACCGGTCCCGTGCCGACTCTGGTGAACTCCGTGGAATCAACGGGGCAATTTGCGCTGCACGTTGTGTGCGAGCCGGGAGATTCAAACGTGGATGATGCCCGAATCGTATCGCTGTCATCCCCATCGGGAAAGGTCGACATGGAGCTTCGGCAAACCGGCTCCGAGCTTATCTTCTGGTTTCAGAATCCATTTTCGATGCGCCGCGCACGGATGTCGTGGATCGTGCCGCAAGTGTTCGAGCCGAACCAGATGCGAAATCTTTTGCTTTCATTCGACGGATACAAGCTTTCGCTATTCCTTGACGGGAACAAGTACGGTTATCCGTACGAGCTCGGTCCAGCCGTGGCACTGGCGCGGTACATTCGACGCGTCAAGGCTGTGGAATTGAAAGGCTACGGCTACATTTTCTATGCCATCATATTTTGTCCGGCTGGTTGTCTGCTGGGTTTCGCGTGGCGCAGGCGAAGCGTAGCTTGGCGCAACCGGCTGATCTTCTTAGCGTGTGGATTTCTGCTGCCCGCCATTGCGTTGGAATGGGTGCTGGCAGACGCGGCTGGCCGGTCTTTCTCGTTCCGGAATATTTCGTTTTCTGCCGTGTTGTCGCTGGCCGCAAGCGCCTGGATGAACGCTGACCGAAGTTTCAGCCATTCACAGCGCGCCCAGCGAGAGTCCGTTTCCGCGAGGTCGTGATGGATCGTGCCAATGTGGTGATCATCGGTGGAGGCGTCGTGGGCTGCGCGATTGCTCGAGCTCTCTCGGCGCGCTGGGGCGATGTATTCGTTCTCGAGGCACTTCCAAAGATCGGCATGGGAGCAAGCACTCGCAATAGCGGCGTAATCCACTCCGGAATCTATTACCCGCCTGGATCTCTGAAAGCCAAGCACTGCGTTCGCGGCAATCAGTTGACCTACGAATTTTGCACTGCGCACGGCGTCCCGCACCGAAATTGCGGCAAGCTGGTGGTCGCAACGTCGGCTGAAGAGGTGAGCGAACTGGCCGCGCTGATGCAAAACGGCTGCGCGAATGGCGTCGAAGGCCTAAAGATCATCGATCGCGACGAAATCCGCGCTCACGAACCGCACGTCGCCGCAGCGCATGCTCTGCTGGTGCCATCCACCGGAATTCTTTCCAGTGAAGATCTGGTGAAAGCCTACGCGCGCGTGGCGACCGACCGCGGAGCGAATATCGTCACGAACGCGAAGGTGGATCGACTTGAGCCGCTGGCTGATGGGATTCGCGTTCACAGTGCCGCGGGCGATATTGAAGCGCGCTGCGTGGTCAATAGCGCCGGGCTTTTCGCCGACGAAATCGCGGGTCTGCTCGGCTCGAAAATGGCCGAGAACCGCATCTATCCGGTGCGCGGAGAGTATTGCGAACTGGTGCGCTCGCGGCAGGACTGGGTTCGGGGACTCGTCTATCCCGTCCCGCATCATCTGCGTACGACTCTGGGCGTGCACCTGGTCAAAACCGTTTGGGGAAATGTGTTCCTTGGTCCCACGGCGCATTACATCGACGACAAGAACGACTACGAGCGCAACCGCGAGCCCGTAGAAGATTTTGTCGACGCCGCTAAATCACTGTTGCCGGATCTGACGGTGAACAATCTGGTGCCGTCTTACACCGGGATTCGCGCCAAGCTGGCTCCGCCGCCTGGCAGCGCAACGAGCGCGGCCTCTGCCAAAGCGATGACCGATTTCATCATCGAGCGCGATCCCGAATTCCCGCGCGTGGTGCAGCTGATTGGCATCGAGTCTCCAGGCCTCACTTCCGCGTCCGCGATTGCTGAGCACGTCGAGCAGCTCGCGGCCGAAATCCTCGCGTAGCTTTTCGGCGCTTACCGCGCCGCAGCCTGCACCGCCTCCGCTCCCACTGCGGCTTGCGGTTTCGGCATGCCGGCAAACAAAATGGCCACAATTCCCACTGCTGCCAGCAGCGCATTCAGTTCAAATGCTGGCGTGTAGCTTTTGTACGCGTCGAATATCCATCCACCAACCAAGCCCGCCGGCGAGGCAAGCAGGGAAACCAGTAGCGTCATGGTTCCATACAGCTTCGGGAAAGCTGCCGGACCATAATAGTGCGCGACCATCGTGCCCACGCAAGTGAACGCCCAGCCGTACGCCGCGCCGTTCAGCAAAGCCGCCACATAGGCCATCCACAAGCCGTTTGCGCCCGGCATCGCGGCAATTGCCAGGTACGAGCCGACAAAATAGACCGCCAGTCCCAGCACAAACGCTACGCGCGCATTCATGTAGTCCATCAGCAACCCGCCCAGCCATCGCCCCAGCAGCGTGCCGACGGTCAAAAAGCCCAGGGCCAGCTCCGCATCGGAGGCTCGGAATCCCACGCCGATCAAACGCCTGGTCCAATGCGCCACAAACAAGAAGAAGGGAAATGTCGAGACGATCCCCGCGACCGCAATTAGCCAATAAGCGGCTGTCCCGTAGGCCTGCGACGCGGTCCACGGGTGCTTCGTCGCCAGCACATCGGTGCGCGACGTTTGGCTCTGTTGCTCCGGCGGTATGCCGTCCACGGTTTGGCCCATCGATTCGGGGCTTTCCTTCACAAATAGAAACGCCAAGAGCCCTGCCAGAACCACCGCGCCCGCCACGATTAACCAACCCATTCGCCAATTGTTGGAATGCGCACGGATCACTTTCCCCAGCAGCGGCGCGGCCAGCCCCGCGAATCCCGAAGCTGATACCGCGACCCCCATGGCGCGCCCGCGGTATTTGCGGAACCACCGCGCCACCGCCGTAAACGCCGGGACCAGCGTCGCAAAAATGATGCCCGTCCCGATCACTACGCCAAAAACGATCAGGTACTCCAGCGATGTCTTAGCGAATAGCGCCATGTATAGTGCGCCCGCGCAAATAATCGCCGAGCCCAGCACAAACGTTGCTCGCAGCCCGATCTTCACAATGGAGACCGCGGCCGGTATTGCCGCGACGCCTACGAAGATATTCAGCAGCGTGAATCCCAATCCTCGGGTACTGGCGCTCATGTGGATGTCGTGAATCATGAAGTCGTTGATGATCACGCTTCCGCCGTAATATGGAAATCCCATGTTGATGAAATCAAGGCAGAACAGCACGCCCACAAGATTCCATCCGTAGAATTTCATTTTGTCCGGCACGTTGGATTCCTCCCGGCTTCCCTTCGCCTAGCACGCACTGGATGGACAACAGACGCGGGCAAGACGCGCACACCCGTGGAAATCCGTTTGCGCGAAATCGCCGTTCGATTGCTGATCCGCGGCCGCTCGCCGTGCGGCGCGGAATACCCATCCTTATCGCCCCTGCATTCTAGTTTGATCTTCCTTCTTTGCAAGTTGAATGTACAATGTCCGGCGGCCCAGCGGCTTATGCCGACGTTTACGTTCGGCGCGAAGCGTGGCAACCGTTTCATCCGAAGAAACTCAGGTCGCCTCACGTCGAAAGGGACCTCGACAACGAATCTCCACACGCAAGTCGGAATCATCGGAGCCGGCCCGGCGGGGCTGGTTCTTTCGCATCTTCTTCACCTTCAGGGAATTGAGTCAATTGTGATTGAGGCGCGCAGCCGCCAGTATGTCGAGGACCGAGTGCGCGCGGGCGTCCTCGAACAGGGCACCGTCGATCTGATGATGCAAACCGGAGTGGGCGAACGCCTGAAGCACGAGGGTCTGACCCACCACGGCGTGGAACTTCGCTTTAATGGCCGCAGCCATCGCATCAATTTCGAGGAACTCGTTGACGGCAAGGCTGTATACGTTTATGGCCAGAATCACGTAGTCGCCGATCTCGCCGACGCGCGCATCGCGGCGGGCGGGCGCATCTTCTATGAAGCACACGACGCATCCATCGGCGATTTCAGCGATACGACTCTCGGCCCGCACCCAAGCTTACTTCCCAAAATCCGCTTCCTTTTCGAAGGCGAGCCGCACGAACTTCATTGCGACTTCATCGCTGGCTGCGACGGTTTCCACGGCGTGTGCCGCCCGTCAATTCCAGAAAACGCGCTCGCCATCTACGATCGCGTTTACCCGTTCGGCTGGCTGGGAATTCTCGCCGAAACACCCCCCTCGACGGATGAAATCGCCTATACCTACCACGAGCGCGGTTTTGCTTTGCTGAGTATGCGTTCGCCCACGCTGAGCCGCCTCTACATTCAATGCTCTCCGGACGAGGACATCAACGAATGGCCCGATGATCGCATCTGGGAAGAGCTGAGCAAGCGCGCCGCTCTCTCCGACGGTCAATGGCAACTAACGGAAGGTCCGGTACTCCAGAAGGGCGTTACCGGGATGCGCAGCTTTGTCGTCGAGCCAATGCAATACGGCCGGCTCTTTCTCGCCGGGGACGCCGCGCACATCGTGCCGCCCACCGGCGCGAAGGGACTAAACCTCGCGGTCTCGGACGTGCAAGTGCTCGCCCGCGGATTCGCCGAGTTCTATCATTCAGGAAAACGCAATCTGCTCGATCAATACTCCGCCATCTGCCTGCGCCGTGTGTGGAAGGTGCAGCGCTTCTCTTGGTGGATGACTTCAATGCTGCACCGCTTTGATAGCGAGAACTCCTTCGATCGCCGCCGCCAGCTTGCCGAACTGGATTACGTGACCAGCTCGCGCGCCGCTTCCCAATCGTTAGCCGAAAACTACGTGGGCCTGCCCATGGAATGGTCCGCCGATTGACCCAGCTCCCACGCCACTTTGTAAAGCATGGCACGCCTAGTCCGCTACTGCGTCACGGTTTTCGCCTCATCACCCACTTTGAAATCGGAACCTGACACCGGAGAAGTCACCGCCGAAACGTCGTCCACATCCGTGACACGCACAACTCCGACAGGTGTGGTCATTCTACGGATTACTTTCCCCGTTTCCGGATCCTTGATTTCCATCGTAACGCGCTCGATGGAAAGCTGATCGCCAACTTTCACGCCGTCTTTCTTTCCCACGTTCAGCACCACCTGCCCGCTGACCACCGCCGCCACAAGTCCCTCGACGACTACGGTTCGCACCTGCACCTTGGGCGCGTCCTGAACCAACTGCTGGCTCATCTGTTCCGTCGCGTTTTTCACTGCTTCGCCGATGATTGTCTGCTGAAAATCGCTGGAGCCGAAGTCGACGGCGCCTCCCCCGAAGCCGTGCCAATTCCCGCCCCCGCCGAGCAAGCCCAAGCTCGACCGCGAGGATTCACCGTGGCCCTCCGCCACGCCCATGATTTCCGCCGTGTCGATGTTCACGATGCGCGCGTCGAGCGTCACAACTGCCTTGGATTTCTTGTGTGAAATTCCGCCCATGCCGAAACCGTGCCAGTTGCCGCCACCGCCTCCAATATTTTGGTTCTTGTTGTCGTTTCCGAACTGCGTGACGGCGCCGACGATTATCGCGTCCACGCCGAGTATCTTGCCCAGCTTTGCAGCGGACGCGGGATTGGCGCGATCGCTATTCGAAAAATTCTGCTCCGTTAGAATTTTGTCTATTTGCTGGCGCTCGATCACCGAGTAGGTTCCGTCCTGCACGAGGTACTTCACCAGCAGATCCGTAATTCCTTTGCCCACGTCGACGTTCGTTCCAAACAGAGCGGACGAATCGGTCTGCACCGTGGCGTAATCGAAATCGAAGACGGCGATGCGCTTCTTGCGACCTTGAGGCTGCGCGGGCGCCGCCGCCGGCGCCGCTGCCCCGCCTTGCGCGTTCGCATCTTGGGCTTTGCTGTGGGTTGTTGCGCCGAAAAGCCCTACCAGAAGACACACCGTTAGAAATACGGGGACCCGTAGAGCTCTTCTCATCATTCTCTCCTCAGCGGCAGGGCGCCGCCCGTACAGACACACTCAGCTTGGCGTGCATGGTACGCAAGCGGTGTCGCTGGTGTCAAGAAATCGCGCGGTACCCGTTAGGAAGAGGAGATGATCCCTCGAACTCCGGGTGAAATGACTCAGCTCGAACGGCGGCAACTTGCGGCCCTTGGGTTTCTTTGGCTTCTACCCATCGGCTGCGACCAACACGCACTTCGGAGGACAAAAGGAGCAAAGCCGAAACCTGTGGAGTATAGTCCCGAAGATTTCCAATTCGCGATGGCGTGCCGTAGCGACTCAACTCGCTAGATTGGTCGTCCCGCAACGCGTGGCACGCATGCTGGGCGCCGGTTTGAATATTCCTCGTGCAGTTTCCAGCAGTGCCAGCACCGTCGCAGATTTTTCCGTTTTCCGCCAAGCCATATAAACTTCGATTCTTGCTTCGGGGTCGTCGATCGGTACCGCGGCGGCTACATTCCCGTTGTCCACGCGCGTCGATTGTTCATCGCCAACGATGAAGATTCCCTTATTCGCGGCCAGCAATACTTTGTGCACCTCGCTATGCGACATGGGATCGGCGGCAAGTGGACTGACGCGCGGACGCAGGGCAGCCTTGGCGAAGAGTTGCAGGATTTTGTCCTGCAGGCCTTTGCCCACCGTGCTGTCCGGAAGGAACAGCGTTTCGTTCGCCAAGTCTTCAATTCGCACGGATTTGCGCTTCGCCAGAGGATTGGTTTTGCCCATCAGCGCCACGAGCGGTTCTTCGTACAGAACCTCTGACGCCAACGCCGAGTCCACGGGCGGCCGCAAAAATCCCACATCGATCGTCCCCTCGCGCAAGGCTGCATTCTGCATAGTCGAGAAAATTCCCTGGCACTGGATCTCAACAGTCGGGTGCAAACGCGAGTGTTGTTGCACTAACGTTCCGATCATGTCGCCGAGGTGCAGCCCCACGGCGACACGAATCACGCCCAACTCACCGGCTTTCGCGCGCCGCAATTGCTCTGACAAGCTCTCCGTCTGCCGGATCAGCGATGTAGCTTCCCGCAAAAAGAGCTTCCCGGTGTCCGTTAGCGACACACGGCGCCGGTCGCGCTCGAACAACTGCACTCCGAATTCGTCCTCCAACTGTCGGATTTGCCGGCTCAGCGGCGAGATGGATATATGTAGTTGTTTGGCGGCTTTCGAATAGTTCAGCAACTCTGCAACAGCAATAAAATATCGAATTTGTCGTAGTTCCATGGCGGTGCCCCGGTTCCACCCGTGATTCCAAGCCCTTCGCTCGTCATCATTGGGATTTTGCCCTCCCTTTGAAGATTGCTTATTTCGTAACAGAATCGCCCAAAATAAGCAATGGACAACTTATTTTGCAAATCCTAGTTTAGTGGCGCGGGTGATCGGGTGAGGTGCGCAAGTCACTGGTGGCGATTTGCGCTTTTGGGGGCTGGGTCGGTATCTGCTCCAAAAAATTCCGAAAAACGAGCTGCGCCGCTTTAGCAGGCGCATGTCGCCGTTTTGAAGGGCACTCCATTCAGGCGAAGTTTCCATGGTCCGAAAAGCGGGCCAGCGTTCAAGGGGGGAATGTAATGAAGGCGATCCGCACCGGTTTATTGCTGTTTTTTGTGGCAGCTCTGTTTGCTTTTGTGCCGCGGCTGATGGCGCAGACTCCGAGCACAGGCGCTCTTACTGGGACGGTCACGGACCCGAGCGGCGGCGTGATTGCCGGCGCAACCGTTACGCTAACGGACACGGGCACTGGCCAGGCGCGTACCACAACAACCGACGCAAATGGCTCCTATCGATTCGGGCTGCTCGATCCCGGCACTTATTCCGTGCAGTTCTCCCAGACCGGTTTTAAGAGCTTGACCGTTCCTTCCGTTACGGTCAACGTGACGGAAACCGCGGTGCTCAACCGGAAGCTAGAGGTCGGCGCGCAAACGCAGAGCGTGACCGTACAGGCAAACGTCGAGGCGATCCAGACGCAGAACGCAGCAAACGGCGGCGTGGTCTCCGGCCATGAAATAACCTCTCTGCCCCTGGTCTCGCGAAACTATACGCAGGTGATTAGCCTGTCGCCGGGCGTGGTGGCGAACGTATCGAACTCCGCCGCTGTGGGAAATGGCACGCAGGACGTGAGCGCGAACGGCTCGCTGGCCAACGAGAACAACTACTCCATAGATGGTATCTCGGTGGTGAATTCCGTGAGCGGCAACGGCGAACAGGAAGGCAGCTTCCCGGGCATACCCGTTCCCAATCCGGACACGATTGCAGAATTCAAAGTTCAGACTTCGCAGTACGACGCCAGCGCCGGCCGCAACCCCGGCGCGAACGTAAACGTGGTCACGAAGACGGGGAGTAATCAACTTCACGGTGATGTGTGGGAATTCAATCGCAACAATTTTTTCAACGCCAACGATTTTTATTATAAGCACAGCGAGCTGAGCGCCGGCGGAAGCGGCGTGAACGCGCCGCCCACTCTGAAGCAAAACACGTTTGGATTTACGCTCGGCGGCCCGATTATCCACGACAAGCTTTTCTTCTTCGGCTCCTATCAGGGCTTCCGCCAGGTGAACGGGTTCGGTACCACCGGCTTCGCGTCGGGATACGAGCCGAACGTTGAGCTTGAGCCGTGGAACGACTATGCGGATGCGGCCAGCGGCGTCTGCAGCGATCTGCGCTGCACGAACAACGTTGCGGCCTATCGGACTTATCTTGGCAGCGTGTTCGCGGGCCAGGCTGGATTTTCGTCGCTCTTCGGCGGGACGGGGGTAACGATCGCGCCGGATGGATCGAACATCACCAACACGGCGATCGGCATGCTCCAAGCCAAGGGCGCAGTTAAGGGGGGCTACAACGGCGGATTTTATTTTCCGAGCGCTCCGGCATCGTGCGGCTTGGCTCCTTGTCTACAGGCCATTTCGATCCCGATTTTCGCCCGCGAAGATCAGTTCATGTACAACACGCAGTACAACCTCGACAGCAAGAACACTCTGTACGAGCGCTTCTTCTACCAGAAAGATCCCGAGTTTGAACCGTTCAATTGCTTCATTCTGGCCGGCAACTGCAACCCAGGCGCTCCCATTAATGCTTACTACGGGAACTACCTTGGTTCTCTGGAGTGGCAGTGGCTTCCGACCTCGAGCATGGTGAATCAGGCGAGGTTTGGGTTCCGGCGAGACATTGAAAACAACACGGATCCCAATTCGGCGCTAAACGGCTGCAATCTGCCGAACGGCGCTTCCATTATTCCCATCGTGAACAACGGCGCGCCGTGCGGTTCGATTCCGACGCCTGCTTTGGCTCAGCGTTTTACCGAAATGCAGGAGCCGCCCATGCTCGATATTCTTGGGATTGGCTCCGGTCCGGCATGCCCGCCGCCGCCCGCCACATCGCCGTGCGTGCCGTGGAGCCAAGGCGGCAACTTCTCGATGATTTCGAGCAACTTCGTCGACACGCTTGATTTTATGGATACCCTGTCGTGGACGCACGGAAACCACACCATTCAAGCGGGGTTCGACGCGACTCGCGTCGAGTACAACAACACGATTCCGGCCTCAGGTCGCGGCGAATTGCTGATGGACAGCACTGCAGACTTCCTGACCAGCAGCGCGGGGCCGGCAATCGATGGTACGCCGGCAACTCCGACCGGCGGAATATCGTTGGGATTCGGGCTAAAGGGGCCGTTGACTCACTACAATCGCTACAATGACTTCTCCGTTTACGGCGAGGATACCTGGAAAGTGAACTCGAAGCTTACCGCGAACATCGGTCTGCGGTGGGAATATCAAGGCTTTCCGGACGACGTCAGCGGTGAATTCACAAACGTATGGCCCAGCCAGCTTGCAAAGGTTAATACGGGATCGGCTTTTGCGGCGCTTGGAGCACCCGGCACACTCGCGGGCTTCGTGGTTCCGTCTAACTTCGCGGTGAAGACGTTTGGCCTAACGGCTCCAAGCGGAGCGACGGGCGTCCTGGTCAATGGCAATAAAACACTCTTGCCCGGAAGCCCGTTGAACGAGTTTGCGCCACGTTTGGGATTGGCATGGCAGCCGTTCGGCTCCACTTTTGTGGTGCGTGCAGGTTATGGCTGGTTTTACGACACGCTCTACACAAACCTCATGATCGATAACCAACTGAACTTGCCCCCCTATTCAGGATCGGCTTCCGGCCCATCCCCGGCGAACCAGACAAACGTTCTGCATTCGCCATGGGCAGCAGGCGTGGGCCCACTCGCGTGGACTCCACGGTATATGGTGCCCGGAACCACCGACCCCTATACTGGCGCGGTCTGTCCGGCGGGGATCTGTTCCTCTGGCTTTACCTACACGCTGGATGATCCGGACATGTCTCAGCGAGCGCCGCTGACTCAGGAGTACAGCCTTGATCTGCAGTACGAGTTCGCGAACGGCTGGGTGGCAGATATTGGTTACGTTGGCAGCCACAGCACCCATCTCTACGACTGGTCACGAGACATCAACGTAGCCAGGCTGGTTGCGGGCGCGCCGAACAACCCGACAGCTGCCGCTGGTCCTCAAAACGCGGAAATGATCGCCGCTACACTGCCGTACAACGACGCGGCGAATCCAAATCCCATTACGACAAATACGATCGGCACTTTCACAAGCAACGCCAATGAGCGTGTCAGTTACCTCGGCTACGCCCCAGGGGGTGCGGTTGCCACCCAGACCTTGGGAGATGCGCTGTATGACAGCTTGCAAGCGCAGGTGAAGCACAACTTTGCAAACGGCCTCACCCTGCAAGTGGCCTACACGTGGAGTAAGGAGCTCACCAACGTTGACTCGAACGAAGCGGGCACCGGGATTACGCCACTTGGCCAGGTGCTCTTTTCCGGTGCGAACAACAACGACCCTCTGGACCTGACGCAGCAATATGGTCTAGCTTCGTTCAACCGCTCGCAAAGGGCTGTCATCAGCTACGTGTACAACCTCCCGTATAAGAATACGCACGGCGTTACAGGCAAGCTGCTAGGCGGATGGAGTCTATCGGGCGTGACGACGATTCAGAACGGACTGCCGTTCTGGATCACGGATGCCAACGGAGGGACGATCTATGGGGCAGGCACCTCGAAGGCTGCCCTTGCGAACCCCATCGATTGCAACCCAGTCAGGTTCAGTTGCAAATCGGCAACCCCGGAGGCTACGTCCGGGAGCACTACGCAGCGCGCGTTCCCGGGGACCGGTCACTGGGTTAACGCTAGCGCGTACACGTCCCTATGCGTGAGCTGCGGTACTCCGCTTCCGGCAAGCTCTCCGTATTGCATCGGAGGTACGCCCAATCCCGGTGGGTCTTCGTCGGCACCGTGCGGTAGCGCCGGCGCAACGTTTGTGAACGCCGGAACTGGTTACGGCAACGAGAGCATTGGAGCTATCCTGGGGCCGGGTCAGTTCAATTTCGATATGTCCCTCGACAAAACGACGAAGGTGACGGAACGCACGTCGCTGGAGTTTCGTGTCGAGGCGTACAACTTGTTCAACCATCCTCAATTTAACGAGCCGATCAACACGGCGATCAGCACGGCAGCGCTATTCGGACAGATTACTTCAACCGCAGTGGCGCCGCGCGTGATGCAGTTCGGTCTAAAGTTCCTGTTCTAGGCGCGACCCGGAAACAGGAGACAGCCGACCCCATTTTCCCGGAGCATCGGGAGAGTGGGGCTGTTTTAATTTGCCCACCGTCAACGGAATCGCGGGACGGAGTCGCGGTCGCAGCGCGGTGTCAAACCGATTCGCGAACGCGGACGGGGAGACGGTTTCAACCGGCGCGAGGTACCCGGACGATCGCGCGGCGTTGATGCTATACTACCGCGCAGCCGTCCTGTGCTCATGACTTGCCGCGGAGAGGTGGCCGAGAGGCTGAAGGCGGCGGTTTGCTAAACCGTTGTACTGGCTAAAACCGGTACCGGGGGTTCGAATCCCCCCCTCTCCGCCATGTCAACTAAAATCTTCCATGATTATTGGAAAATCTTGAATCTTCAGATGCTTAGCTATTGTGGTTTCCTGCCCTGTAGTCTCCACAGTCTCTCCATTTCCCTCCAATCGCCACTTTTTTCGAGCTAAATTCGAGCTAAATGTTGCGTAACTTGCATGGCTGCTCGGCACGAACTTGGGACACCCGTGGCGCAGCGCGATCCAGTGCGGGCTACCATCAATTCGGCTTTATCCGACCATCCTGCGTTTCGACCACAGGCGAGTGATCCAGAGCCACGCAATCCAGTTGATAGCCACGGCCACGCCGCCAAAAATGAGCCATTCGGCGAAGACGGGAACGTGCGACATAATTTTCAGGTTTGGCTCGTCAATCACAGCAGCGGGGATGTTACCCGGCAGCAGCAGAACTCACGAACAAACCACCATGGTACGGCGCAAGGCACTCTCTGACTCAAGCACACCAAAGCGAGCGCAGAAAAGCCCGAGAGTCTGGACGGCAAAAAATACGGCGGCTGTTCGGCGACCCATGCATCGCACGCTACGAACGACCAAATTTGGTTCCGGGCACAATGTCTGAGGGTTTGCGATTCTTCGCATTCCGAATAACACGACCCAATACCGAGTCTTCGGGTTCGAGAAGTCTCTGAGCCTCCGCGAAAGCCGGAACTGAACGGTTCAAAATATTCGCCCAAACGAGTAGCATCGCCATTTTTTCTTCGAAGTCACCTTCTGCCCAAGGCGTGATCTCTGCCCGGCTGGTTAATGTGTCGCAAACTTTGAAAATGGGGTTGAGCTCCTCTGTCTCGACTGCGCGGAAGGTGTACGGCGTAACGTCATACAGATGCATCGCGGGCCCTGATATTTGCTGCACATAGCTCTCGATCTTGTGGAAGAGGTCTTTAAACACCCCGGTGTCCTTGGGTTTGTTCGAAAACGACCTTTGCACGACGACGTCTTTGCAGGCGGCGCTCAGCGCCAGCTGTGTGGGACCGCCACCGAAGTTCGGAATGGGAGTCCCATCGACAGTGCATGGAACGGAACCCGCGAAAAAGATTTGGTGATCCTCCTGCTCGAAGTGGACGTTGTCTTTGGTCGTAAGCTTGCAGAAAATGGCGCCTTTCTGCAGCTGTTTCGCCGCGTCCAAGTACGGAATGTCACGCACGACCAGATAATTGCTGTCAAAGGCGAGGGCGTACCCTTTCTCCAGAAGACGCCTTATGTCGTCATTATGACTGGCCAGTTCGCGTAAGATGGAAGACCATTCCTTCCTTGACCTCGACTGAGGCTCCAGGGACCAAAACCCCTTCGGGGTTTTCCCGCGGACCTTTGGTGTACTTGACCGAGTAGTTGACCCCGTCTCCCGGCTTGTAGTCCGGGAACTCGAGAGTAACCACCTGCGCGAAGGTGATCTTCCCTTTGGGCCACTCGTGCTGCTTGCCATCGACGATGATCGTAACGATCTTCTTTTCGGCCGGTGCTTCCGTACCGATTTGCTGTGTGCTCATTTTCATGTCCTTTCGACCGAAGGATGTGCCGTGTGGAATCACGGCAAGCCCTTCGATAATTAAAATATACTCACAAACTAGCTATGTTAAAAAATCTTTTAAGTTGATTTTATACACATATTTAGTATTATTTATGAGGAGGGAGATCACATGGCAGACAAAAAGACGATGACTCTGAACCTCACAGATGCGGAGATGACTGTTCTGGAACAGCTTTCTGCGAGGAAGGAAATGAGCAAGACGGCGGTACTGCGTCAAGCGCTTCGCTTGTATCAGATGTTGGATGCTCGCCTCTCCCAGGGAGAGAAGCTGTTCTTCGAGCGCGATCTAACTAAGGAAAAGGCAGAGCTAATGGTCATATGAGCGAACGAAGCACTGTCTACCTCAAGGACCGTGAATCTGGCCAGCTCGTCGAGGCCACCTTGTTGGACGGGCTCAACCGCTCCGAAGTCGAAAACGCGGAAGGACAATGGATTCCGTTCCTACAGGAGCGGTTGAAAGAGCTCAAAGAAAAAGGCGTGCCGAAGGAGAAATGGCCGGAGCACAGCCATTGGGATTGGCGTGGGAAGTACGACGCAACGGAAGGCCTCCTTGCCTACAGGATGTTCGGCATTGAGTGCCGTTCTCAAATGCAAGGCATGATGCTGGCGACGTCGGCGGGAAAGGTTTGTCGCATACCGGCGCAACGCGGCAAAGACCTAATCTACGTGCACTTTTTGGCCACCGCGCCCTGGAACCTGCCGGGCGTCGTGGCTCATCCGCGATTTTCATTGGTCGGAAGCATCTTGATCGCCGCGGCCATTCACCTAAGCATAGAGGAAGAATACTCGGGACGGATCGGGCTGCACTCGTTACCGCGCGCCGATCACTGGTACGCGAACGAGTGCGGGATGACGGATCTAGGAACCGACCCAGCGGTGCAAAATCTCCGATATTTTGAGATGACGCCGGAACAGGCCCAGAAATTCCTGGGCTGAACGAGATCGATTGGGGAAAGCATTTATGAAAATGAACTTGAGCAAGCAATGGTTAATGAAACGGGCTGCCGGAGAAGAGATGGCCGACGTGTCTGCCGGCTTTTTCAATTTTGGAATGTTGGAAAAGAATGCCGGTCAAAGGGGAACCCCTCCCAACCTGCCTCAAGAGCAAGAGAGCTCGCGTTTTGCATTCGGGAAGCTCATAAAGCTCTGGCGACGCAAGAAGGGACTGCGAATGGACCAACTTGCCGAGAAGGCCCGGATTGATCTGGCAGAACTGGTTGAAATCGAAAACAAAACCGACTTCATACCGGAAGTGCGCACAGTCTACCAACTGGCGAAGGTTCTCGAACTGCCCAACGAACGATTGTTGCAGCTTTCTGGAAACACCGTGAACCGAGACGCGAGTCTCGGCCAGGAGGCGGTCAAATTCGCTGCGCTTTCGGAGTCGGTCGAAAAGCTCAACAAAGACGAGCAGCGTGCGCTGAAAGAATTTGTGAAGTTCTTAAGCGAAAAATAAAGAGGTCAAAACATTGAAAAACATCCTCCTCCGCGAGCGGACGGCCCGGGCTTTTCGATTTTCTTCTTGCGGCTCCAAACGTTGAAATCGTAGAAGCGCTTTTGCCAAGGCTGCGGAAGACGGCCAGCTGACGGAGCAAACTGGAGGGACGCCTGCGCGGTTGAAACCCGGCGGCGCGGCTTGCGGCGGAGAAGTCTCGACACGCGCTGCTTCAGCATCTTCAGTACGGTGGAGGGAATGCCGCGGGCCGGTTCGGAGATGAGCAGATGCACGTGCTCGGGCATCACCACGTAGCCCACCAGCTTGAATCCGCACTCCTTGCGCGCACGATCGAGGCAGCGGACGAATTCGTTGCGTGCTCGCGCGGAACGGAGCAGCGGCAGCCTTCATAGCAGCTGAAGGTGATGAAGTGCAGATGGCCTTGGCCGTAAATGCGTTTGAGGCCTTTGGGCATTAGGAAAAAAAAACCACGCTCCAACACCGAGCGATGGGGCACCCGCAAGACAACCTCGGGAGTTACGTATCGGGTGGTATCATGCCCGGCGAAACTGTTGACGGCCAGATCGGCGTAGGGAGCGGGCGTCGCCCGCCGGGCAACGGATCAAGAATCAGCGCGCACGACGCAGCGAAGATTTTGCGGTCCGGATCAATCGGCGCAAGGCTGCATTGACGGATTGGTCGTCGGGAAAATGCTCCGCTACGTCCGGCGAGAGGAGCACCAGGTTCGTTCCAGCTTCGTAGCGCGCTGCGTACTTGCCGCGGACTCCACCTTTCAGCTTAGATAGATCGTAGTCTCGGCGTAACTCGTCCTGCCTTCGTTTTTCAGTTCTTTTCTTCATAGTGTTTCCGTTCGTGCCGCGTTGCCTTGCGGGCGCTTGTGATTCGGATGCTTTCACCACGGTCGGCGTGAGCCACAAGCAAGATTCGACCGACGCTGGACATCCCCACCGTGATAAATCGTTGCTCCGCAGTCGAATGGTCCGGGTCCTGATACGTCACTGACAAAGGGTCGCCAAAGATCGTGGCGGCCTCCTGAAATGAGACTCCATGCTTCCGAAGGTTCTGCGCGGCTTTGCGCGGGTCCCATTCAAAGTTCACAGGGTCACGTCGCTAAGAGGCTTGTTCATTCGACCTGTCCGCCAGAACGGGATTGTACAGGCATGGCAGCGACCGGATGCCACGCGTGGCGCGCAGTCGCGTGTAGATAAAATCGTAGCTGTCAATGCCTCAAAGTTCAACAGGGTTCCGCAAGTTCTCGCCAGAGCATCGCAACGCTTTCAACAACAATCACTTGGACGCCTCAAATTTCCACGAATTTCGAAGGGCATTGGAATCTGCTTCGGGAGCAGGAGTCCGGTGGTTCAAATCCACTCGCCCCGACCACCGGTAACAGATTCGGATCGAACGGATTTTTGAGCGGTTCGTGCACTCGCGTCTCCAGGTCGAAGTATCCAAAATCAGTTGGGCGCCCTCGCAGCAAGGGAAGGAGCTGTTTGGTTCAGCATAGTCGCTGAGCGGAGCACCTACGCGTCGGCCGATTCGCGGTTCGTGACACTGCGCCCGCCTGAGTAAACGCGGAAAGCTGGTGCGGATTGAGGAGGTAATTTCCTGGGCTTTTCCTAAGACTTTTGAGGCAAATTGAACTCGCAGATTGTCCAACAACATTGGCAAAACCGTTTTTCGACAAATTGCTCGTTGACAGCAAAGAGGTTGCGTTTTACCATCGCCACCGACAATTTCTTAGGGTGCGTGGACGGATTCCCCCCTCTCCGCCATTGCTCATTTTCCCTTGTAAATCGCACGTTTTCGCCCGACTGTGCCAGTGGTGTGCCGCTTTGCCATTTTCCCTGTCATGCTAATTCTAATCACTGAGTACTATATGCGAAGAAGGACAGGCCGATGGGGACACCAGGACTCTACTGGAGACTCCGCGCAGATGGATTCCGTGGAAAAAGGTAACGGAGTGGTTCAAGAACGGCCAGCCTAAGACTGACCCGGCAGCCTTCCAGTTCGGGGTACGCTTTACAGCTAAAGGACAGCGCTACTTCGATACCTGTCTCATCAACTCGCTCAGGCCGAGGGAACCCAGTTGCCGTGAACCTGAGTACGCAAGCGCAGCGGAACTTTAATGCGCGCGATCGGGCCGCGCCCAATGTGCTCGGCTTCCACAATCAACACGTCTGACAAATTCTCTGCGTGGAGGTCAGCCACGAGAGCGAGATAGCCTTCGTGTCCGGATTTCTTTGATGGGATGTGCACGGGCTCTTGGAGCGTAGAGGGAACTTCGAGATGCATAGATTGGTGCCGACCGCTTTTCATCTCGAGGCGCGTGAGCGTGTTGAATCCGACGCCGACGGGACCCGCAATCAGCGGCGGCCCGCATTCGAAATCGACCCGCTCATAATATCCAACGGAGTAGTCGCTCATACCGTCTTTCGCTGCGACCCGCGGCAGATCGCCGCCGGGCCCCAACTCGTACTCCTCAAATTTGTCCCCGGGCCGCGAGGTATCGAATGTCCAGCGAACCACCTTGGAGGTCATATTTTCCGGGCTCGGGGCGATATGGGACGCTTCCTGAATGAAAGGAAAGGGCGGCATTTTGCCGAGGCTCAGATCCACGTGGACGTACTTGCCTTCGGTATAAGCGTTGAAAATGTGAAATGCCGAAGAGGCGGGACGGCGATACCAGCGCATCTGCTCGACACCGCGATCGCGTGGCATGATGCCGACGTAAGTATCTTTGCTTGGCTCCCAGACCCAATGCGCACCACCCGCTTTGATGCGATCGAGTTCCGCGATCGTAGGGAACACCGGGAATATGACGTGCTCCCTGGTGACGGCGAAATCGTGCATCAGGGAAACGTACGGAACTTTGAACCATTCCTCGCGAACCAGGCGCCCCTCTTTGTCGGCGACTCCGTAAGAAACGTCCGGCGTTGCAAGACCGGCCGCTTCATACCCGAAAAAATGGAGTTCGCCGGTTTCGGGATCAGGACGCGGATGGGCTGTCATCGTCTTGCTGCGGAGCTTGCCGTTATAGTTCCAGACTCCAACCGTATCGAGCGTATCGGGATCCAACTCCATAGCCAGCCCGTCTTCTTTCAGAGCGAAGAGCTTTCCTGCGTGATAGATCGGAGTCGTATTGTTCGCGCAACGATTCATTCCACTCACAATGGGGTCGTCCGTATAGGGATTGCGGTACAGGCCGAAGAGACCTCTCCGAGCGGCACGATCGGCCTTCAGACGATCAGTTTTGACGTAGCGCATGCGGAAGTCCACGTGGCCGTTCTCGAATCGGAACATGCTGATCATGCCGTCGCCGCTAATATATGTGTCCTGACCGAGCATGGGCGGATATTGCGAGTCGGGCGTGGACCTGTACCAGGAGCCATTGATTTCCACTGGCAGGTCGCCCTCCACCACGAGGTCGAAAATGTCGCACTCGACTCTCGACGGCGCGTTGAAACCGCTGAAGTCCATCGTTTCGGGGAAATGTGTTGTCACGGTGCACTGGCCTCCGTCGGTAAGGGGTAAACGTTCGAACGGCGACACATGAATCGAAAAAGTGGTCTGAGGAATAACCGGCGGACCCATGATGCGGGCCCGCCGGTTACGAAGCGCGCGTTGCTAAAAAATATACTTTAGCGCGAACTGTACCAGCCGCGGATTGACGCTGGTACTGGTGATGCTGCCATAAGTCGGCCCGTTCGCCGTGTTCGGATCCGAGAATTGCGGGTGATTGAAGGCGTTGTAAAACTCCGCCCGGAACACCACTGATTGTTTTTCGGCCACTTTCGTTTGTTTGATGAGCGCGATGTCCCAATTGAATTGACCTGGGCCGAGAACCAGACCGACGCCCGAGTCGCCGAAGCCTGTGCCATCACCGTAAATTCCGCCTGTCGGCGGGGCACAGATGGCGCTGGGATTAAGATAGTCGCTCAAGTTCGATTTGATGCCGCCTGGCGACTTAATTAGATAGCCCGGACACAGCTGCGCTCTTCCGTTAGGAATTCCGTAGACAGAACCGGCCGCCGCGTCGGTCAGGGTAAGGGGATTGCCGTCCTGAACGATCGTGACTCCTGAGATGCTCCAGCCGTTGATCAGCGCTCCGGTCATCCCTGGACGTTCATGCGTCTGAAGATCGTATTGATAATTTACAACCAGCCTCTGGGGCCGATTGTAGAACGACGGGCCGTATTGCTGGCGCAAATCCTGCGGATCATTGCTGTTCGCACCAAGGTATCCGCCGGTTGCGGCGTCTGGAACTAAATCGCTGAGTGATTTGCTCCAGGTGTAGGCACCCTGCATCATGAGCCCGTGCGAGAATTGCTTGCGCAGTGTGACTTGCAGGCTGTTGTAGTTCGAACTGCCCACGAAATCCGTTCCTTGCAGACCAGCCGCCTGATAACCGAGATACGGCACCCGAAGACCTACGTTTTCCACGGTGTTGACCGTCTGCCCGTTGATCGGGGCAGTTGCTGTCGCCAATTGGGCGGTGTTGTAGTTGCGATAGACGTCCATCAGATTGATGCCTTTGGATCCAACGTAGCCAACTTGCAGCACCCACGAAGGAGCAAGCTCGTACTGAACATTGAGGTTATATTGCTGCACCAGCGGCGTGTGAACCGTCTGGCTCAGGAAGTTTGTATCCAGGTTCGAACTGGTTCCCGTGCAGGCGGTGCCGGTCGGATCGCATGCCAAGCTGCTATAACGTTGCAGAAACGTTTCCAATGGCGCAGGAGGAAATGGATTCTGCAGTGTGTAGCTGTTCCCCGGACCGTAGTCTTGCGAGGCGCCGTAGGGAGAATTGCCCTGGAATCCGTGCACGAACGCGTCGTACCAGATGCGATCGTAGAAGATGCCAAATCCGCCGCGAACGACGAACTTGGAATTTTGCAGCGGCTGCCAGGCAAATCCAAAACGCGGCGCGAAATTCGAATAAGGAGGATGATTCGATAGGGAATAGCCGGTTCCCGTCCGCAGCACGCCCGCAGGCAGCGATGGATTGCCGTAACGAGTCGTGTAGTTGCTCGGCACGACGTAGCCAACATAGTTGTCCACCGATCTCGTTGGAGCGGCCGGCGCGGGAACAGACCCGAGGAGGCTAGGCCAGATGTTGGTCAGGTTCCCGTACTTATCATGCAGGTTGCCGTCGAACTCCCACCGCAACCCTAGATTCAGAGTCAGCCGCGAGTTCACCTTCCAATCGTCCTGGATAAACGCGTCGGAGTCGTTCACGCGATAGCTGTGAAGTTGTTCTCCGTTGGACGCATTTCCCAAGTTGCTCAGATTTTCATAGATATTACCCGGACCTCCGACCAGAAAATCTTCGAAGCTTCCCATCAGGAGGAAACCTCGAGCGGCGCCGGCGGTCACGTTGTACTGTACGCGTTCATACTCCACTCCCGCGCGAATCGTGTGATTCCCGTGCGACCATGCGATCTGATCGGCGTATTGAAATTGATTGGTTATTTCATGAGCTGGGCTGAACGAGTCGAACAAGTGAACACCATCGAATAGAGTCCAGATGCCGGGAGGATATTGCCCACCGGCGAAAGCGGGAGTCATACCGAGCGCGGCAGGCGTCGTGTTATCGACAGGTGTGTCGCTGTTCTCGCCCAGGTTCCGCTGATAAGCAAGGGTAGCCTCATTCGTGAAGGTGCTGCTCAATATCGAGGAGAGCCTTACCACTGCATTGTCGTTCGAGTAGAAGTCGGTCTGTGGTTCACCGGGCAAGTAGCCGCCGAGCGTGACCACTTGCGGATTGCGGGTGTAGAAATAGCGCGTCTGGAGAGTTTCGTTCGAGTTTATAAGGTAATCGACGTTTCCAATAAACTGGTTTTCGGAGTAGGTCGCCGGCTCCGAGAAGCTGCACTCGTAGGAGGGGCCGGCCGGCACGCAGTTTGGGTCCGCCGAAGGCGTGGGGATGTAATAGCCCTTACCGCCCGCGCCCGTCAGGTTCAGAACCGCGAGCGCCACGGGGCTGATATTTTCCGGGCCTTGATGAGCGCCGCACGCTGCGGAAGGTCCCTGCACGGTTGGGCCGAGTGTCAAATCGCCGCAAGTAGCGTTTGCCAAGTCATTTGCGAACTGCGTCGTGTTGCGGGCTTCGTTCGGAATATTGGGCAGGAAGACGCCCGACGTCAGGCCTTGTGAAGCGATGCCGTTCCTCGACCTCGTGCCCTGGTAGCTGCCGAAGAAGAAGAGCTTATCTTTCTTGATTGGGCCTCCCAACGTGCCGCCGAACTGATTTTGATCCAGAACGCCGGGTTTGTTTGGCTGCCCGTTGGTAACCTCCGAATTCTTGATGAAAAAATCGTTCGCGTTCAGAAACGTGTTGCGGAAAAACTCGAATGCATCGCCGTGAAATTCATTGCTTCCGGATTTCGTAACTACGTTCACGTTCGCGCCGGGGTTTTGTCCGTAGCTGGCATCGTAGGTTGAAGTTTGCACCTTGAATTCTTCGATCGCGTCCGGACTGGGGATGCCGATTCCGGCAGCAACGCTCTGGTCGCCGGCATTTCCGAGATTGCCGTTGTTGTTGATGGAGACGCCGTCCATTTCGTAGTTGTTTTGGCTTGGATTCCCACCGTTCACGCTGGTCAGCTGCGTTCCCTTTCCGAGGACGGCGGCGTCGTTCACCGAGGCGCTCACTCCGGCCGAGAGGTCGAGCACTTGGGTATAGTTCCGGTTGGTCAGAGGCAAGGTCGTAATGGTTTTGCCGGAGACCAGAGTGCCGAGCGTGGAACTCGACGCATTCAGAGCCGGCTGCGTCGCTTCAACTGTTACGGTTTGCGTCTCGGCGCCGACCTGCAGCTTTTGGTTCACCACCGTCGTTTCGGTAACATTCACCGTAGCGCCCATAGTCTGGACCGGCCTGAAGTTCTGGGTATTGAATGTGAGGTTGTATTTCCCAGGAGGAAGCAGCGAAAACCGATAAACTCCATCGCTCCCGGTGGTAGCGCTGAAATTCTGGCCGGTGCCGACACTGATGGCCGTGACATTTACGTTGGGCACTACCGCCCCGGAAGCGTCGGTGACCGTTCCGGTCAACGAGCCAGTGCCGGCCGACTGCGCCCTTAGCGATGTGGCCGACGCCAAGACGACCGCGAGCAAAGCAAAAAGAACGGCAGCGAGCCCAAGACTCCTGCGCGCTATAAGCCTCATATTCCGAACCTCCAACATGGCAGGATTCGATCACCCGGTCCCACACCGATTCCGGCGCAGAAATGGGCCGTTAGATAACTGCGCGAGAGTCTCGTCTTGCCGCTCGTTTAAGTCTTTTGCGGCAGCGAACCAACAGCTTTAACCAGCGCGAACTGTCGAGCCTATTGACATGGGAAATTTCTTGATTTAGATTCCGCGCCGCGTGCAATGCTCGGTTGGGGAACTGCATGGGGGCCGCTGCATCGCATATCCGGGCGCACAAACGCCAACTGAACATTTCAGCGCTTTTTCCCGAGTAGTTCGGCTATTGGGCTGCTTCGTCGAAAAAGTAGGAGCATAGGAACCGCGAGGAGCGCGATCCTATCAAGTCCTTTAGGTACACAAACGCATGGATTCCCTGCGACTCATTTCCACGGATCAGGTCAAGCCGTCCGAAAGGCCGCTGCTAATCGAAGATGCCCTTTGGAGCATTTTCGGCCGGCGCGGATCGCATTTTGTGAGCTGGGCGCGGCCCGCAATGGCCAAGTTCGAGTACGGAAATATCGGAGATATTCGAGTCTGTAGGCTCACCGGAACCGGTTATGGTTGCGAATTGGCCAGCGCGACAGGTTATGACGGATGCTTGGAGATTTCGATTGAACTCGAGGGCACCGCTTACTTCACTCATGCAGGAAGGAAACTTGTGCAGCCTGCCGGACAGTGGACGGTTCTGGATACCAGCAAACCCTCTGCTATTTTGGCGCCGCACGGGTCAGAGACTCTGATTCTTACACTTCCGCGCGAAAAACTCCTTGATGGGCGTTGTAATCTTGACGAGCTCCTCTTACGGCCTTTCTCAAGGACTTATGGGATCGGGAGAGTTGTGTGCGATTTGGTTACGTCCGTCGTGGCTGAGCTTCCCAAGCTGGGCTCCCGTCTCGAACCGGACCTGGCGAATACGCTCTGTCATTTGCTGCGATTGTCAGTCATCGAAGCCCTGGGTGGGCGTGCCGGATTTTCGCACCGCGAGCTTCTTCGCGAGCGTATCAAGACCTACATTCTGAGCGATCTACGAAATCCGGAGCTGAGCGTCGAGCAGGTGGCCGCCGCCCTTCATTGCACCAAACGATATCTCCACAAGGTGTTCGAGTCAGAGGGCGTCACGCTTTCAGAACACATCAGGCAGCTGCGACTTGACCGGTGCCGGAACGAGTTACTCGATCAACAGCATAGGACACGATCGGTTACTGACATTGCATTTTCCTGGGGATTCAGTAGCTCGGCGCACTTCTGCACGGCTTTCAAGCAGCGCTTCGGCATCTCTCCCAGTCAATGCCGCGCCGGCGAGCAGAACTGACCTTGAGCGGAGCGGGTTCCTCGCGGCGTCAGACGATCGTTCACCAGCCACTTTTTTCCCCGTAGTGCTCGTCCGGAAGATTAAAGGCTTGAATGAGGTGAATTCGCCCGCCCTCGACTTTGAAAATCTCGTTCAATACCGTCGTTCGCGGATATCGGATGGCAGGAGGAGCGGGAATCGCTTTCCCCTCTCGGACCCAAGTCTTGCTGCCAGGAATATCGAAAGCCGCCATGGCAACAACTAAGCCCCGCGAGACGTCGACCACTGGAAATCTCCGGTCACGAACCACCGAAATATACGTGAAGAGCTTGTCTTCAAACTGCCCCTGGCAGCTGAGCGGAGGAAGACCTTCGGTGTTCGTGGGATTATTAGTGGTTAATTGTCCATTCTCGATGCGATTGCAATCCGCAGCGAACGGTATGTGTCCCGGCTCGTGTTCAATCCCATCGAAGTACGCGTTGGCGTCTGCGATCAACTGGGCGCGAGTGGAGCGTTCCGACGGCGGAATGACATTTAATAAAAACGGTTGGATCACGGCCAGCACTTGGAGGTCCGGAGCGACCTCGAAGCCATCGCGAGGAGGCAACGCAGGGTTCGTGCCGTGAGCGACGGTGGTTTCAATTTCCGTAATTTTTCGATCCACGACCTTCAACCGGACGACGAACGGAGAATCGTAGGCCTCTTCGATTACGCCAAAATAGACAACTTCGCCGGAACTTGGGTCCGAGATCGTCTCACCACGGAATTTCATGTACTTCATGGATTTCCACACGCCCTCGCCGAGCTTAACCGGCTTTGTGTTTTGCGTCATTTTTGCACCGGGCGCGATCGGCACGCTCGAAGGATTATGTTTTTCGAGCGCAGCGAGGTATTGGTCCATGAGTCCGTCGAGGCAGGATTGATTGCACGAGGCGCCGCGCTGCGAGACACCGGTTGCCGAAGTTCGAGTCGTGAACAGCCCAAGAAAGATAGCGGTAATTAGCGCTGCGCGTAAAATGGCGAGTCTTTTTGGCATGAGCTTTTCCTCCGCTGATGAAGGCGCAAAGCTATAGCAGAAAGAATAGCCCTCCTGCAATGTGGACTACGGAATCTGTTCTCTCTCGCAAAATTCGTTTGTTCACCGTTGGGAAAGCCATTGCCCGGCACTCTTAATAAGCTGTTGATTAAATTTCTGTCGGCTGATCTGGTGCGTCCGTCGGCTGTGCTTCAGCTCTGTGGGCAGGAGGAGGCATTCATTGAAGAAGCCTTTATTTTGGTCGGGCAAATTCGGCCCGTTGCTCACGGCGGTGACGTTTTTCGTGGTGGTGGCTACGGCCGCTAGCGCCACGACAGCGGCGCAGAGTTCGAATGATGATACGCCAGCAGAGCAGGCCACCGCGAGATCGTGCGACCGGGCGTGCCTGCAACGGATGGTCGACAAGTATTTGACGGCGATGGCGGCGCACGATCCCTCGCAGGCGCCCCTCGCTGCCAACGTCGAGTACGCGCAAGACAACGTGCGCCTGAAGATTGGCCAGGCGCTGTGGGCCACCATCAGCGGCCTGGGGCATTACCGTCATTATTACTGCGATCCTGGACGGGGCGATGTGGGCGTGATCACCGTGGTGTATGAAAACGGCGTGGGCGCAATTCTAATCCTGCGATTGAAAGTGATCAACCACCGGATCACCCAGGCCGAGCAGTTCGTGGCCCACGACCCGCATGGCGCGGAAGTATACGAGAAGATGGGCAAGCCCGATCCGCGATGGCTCGATCCGATACCTGCTGACCAACGCGAGACGCGCGCCGCGCTCGATCAGGCGGCTTACATGTACTTGGAAGGCTTGCAGCTGAACGACGGCCAGGGCGTCTACGCATTCACGCCGGACTGCCAGCGCACCGAGGATGGCACGTACACGACGAACCGGCCGCATCCCCAAAATTACGGTCATTCCGATCAAAGCGTGCCGGACTTCACAGTGATGAATTGCACGGATCAGTACAAGCTTGGATTCCTGGGATTTACCACAGGCGTGCGCGACCGGAGATTTCTGGTGACGGACGTAAAGTACGGCGCAGTGCTGGCGTCGTCGTATCTGGATTTCGACGGGACCGTCACTTCGATCAAGCTGACCAACGGTCAGGTGTGGAGGGTGCCGGAGTATTTCATGATTCCGCGCACGAACATCGCCAACGAAGCGTACCGCATAGAGAAGGGCAGCATCAGCCTCATCGAGATGACCATGTATGAAGTGCCGTTCAACATGAAGCCGGCGTTTCCATAGAGAATCGGAGAAGAGCCTTGTCGAAACTTTTTCGCGGGATTCTGGTGGCGGGGTGTTTGCTGGCGGCTTGGGCCGTGCTGGGACCGAGTGTGTCGCCAACGGCGAACGCCGACCAGGGCAAGAATCTGACGCATTTGTCCAAGCCGGTGACCGGAGCAATCCCGGAACCGTGCGATCACACGTGCCTGGTGGGCGTGGTGGACAGCTATTTCAACGCTATGCTGAAGCGCTGCGCGTGCGGCGTGCCGCTCGCGCCAGACGTGAAATACACGGAGAATGCGCAGCTGGTGAAACCAGGTGAGGGGATCTGGAACACGTTCACGGGACTGGGAACGTATCGCGTGTATCTGGCCGATCCGTCGACGGGCGAAGCGGGATACTACGGCTCGTTCACCGAGTTTCATCAGCGGCTAAAGGGCGTGATCGCGCTTCGCCTACGGGTGCAGAACCATGAGATCACGGAGGTGGAAGTGGTGCTGGCGCGGCAGGAGCTGCGGCCCAAGGGCGGATTGGGCGACAACACGGCCGGGGTGATGACACCGGTGCTCATCGACGAACTGGATCCAGGCGAGTTCATCTCGCCGGCGGTATCGTTGCTCGAACCGCTGACCAAGGACGAGCAGACGCCGCGCGCGGCGATGGTCGATGCGACGCGGCGGTATTATCAGGGCTATTCGGCGAAGGACGGGTCGGAAGTGCCGTTCGCCGGCGAATGCAGCGAGCGGGAAAACGGCATGGCGACTACGAGCAATCCGGACGGACCGGTGATGGATGCGGCGAAGCCGGATTTTCACGCTTTTGCCGGAAGCTGTGTCGACCAACTGAACCAAGGATATTTCGCTGCGATCGAGCAGCCCCGCGGCGTGCGTACGCTTATTGTGGACGAGCAGCAGGGCCTGGTGCTCGATCTGGCGCTGTTCGATGCCGAAGGGAACGTGAAGTCGGTCTCGGTGCCAGGAGTAGGAGACGTGATGGTGCCGCGGAATTTTCTGCGGCCGGTCACGTTCTTGAAGCCACAGCTTTTCAAAATTGAGGCCGGAAAGATCCGCGAGATCGAAGGGCTCTCCTGGCCCGAACCCTTCGGCATGCCTTCCGGGTGGAATAACTGACGCCCTTAATTACCAGCGAGGGCCCGGAAGAATTATTGGCGTCTTTGCGCTCGGTACCCGGAGATCATGCGGCGGCTGGGTCTTAGCGAGACATCCGTTTATGGTTAGTCTCCACCGCGAGTGTGGCTGCCACGATGACGACGCAACGCAAGGCGGTTTTTGCATGTGGTGCGATCCCTCGTATAGGCTGTCTTCGATTAGGCCTCGGGCGCCTTGGTCGTATTCCCGCGAAGCCGAAGTCAGGCATTTCACACGATGGTGCAACGGCTGCCCTTCCGAAATGCGAGAGGCGGCTTGGTGGGGAAGATCGTGACCGTGGAATTCAATCTCCGGAAACTACTTCCCCCAAAATACACAGAGCAGAGCGATGAGTTTCGTTTGCCCCAACTAAATGGTGAACGCATCGGAACAAACGGTGGCCGAATACTGTGCCAAGCCGCGACGAAACAAGTAAGACGCAATAATACAAGCCAGGTATCGAGCCATCGGAAGCCTGCCTTCTGGGCATCGAGTCAGAAATCTGGAGACAAGAGCGCCTGCCTCCCAAGCGGACGCGCGATTACTCCCGAATTGCCCGTCCTGCTCGAACAATCACGGTCCGTCCTCTCGGCCGGACTCGGGAAAACCGGTGGCCAGGTTCAACGGTTCGTGCGAGAGGCGCGGCTGAAAAACGACGAAAGGTTGGTCCCGTCCCATTGACCGAGTGCGGGCTCGCAGGAAAGCAGCGGACGAGAGTTCGCCGCGCTGCTCGTGTCCCAAAATGTTCATTTAAAACCGCTAGACAAATACGGTTCTAATCGCATAGTATTCTGTCCTCATTTTTCCATTGCCCGCCAGTCGGACTCCGCGAGCGGCAATTGAAACCTACAGGGAGGCTGGACCGACGGTTATGTCGCTTAATCCGTGGTGTCTTTTGTCAGACCTGAGAGCCGTCAATCGCCGCCTATTTCGATGTTTGTTGCTGGGGCTGTTGTCTTTTGCGGTGGCGCCTGCGGCATGGGCGCAGAATGCCAGCATCATCGGGACAGTGGCCGACGCCAGCGGCGGGGTGGTCATCGGCGCGCGCGTGCAGGTAGTCAACGGTAACACGTCAATGGTCGTTGCAACCGTGAAGAGCGATGGGAACGGGAACTACAGCGTTCGGGCTCTTCCCCCCGGGCGGTATCAGGTCAGCATTCAAGCGCCGGGGTTCGATACGGAGACAATCACGGTAACGCTAGCCAAGGGACAGGAGTTGATTCACAACGCCCATCTGGAAATTACTGGAGCGCGAGCCTCGATTGTTGTGCGGGGAGACGCAGGTTCGATTCCGAATGCCAATCCGAACATCGCCGTCGGACCCTTTGCAAATACCCCGCTTCAAGATCTACCGTATTCCATTACGGTCGTGCCCAGCACCTTAATCCAGAACCTACAGGCGAATAACCCAGAGGATCTCGCCAAAGTGGTCCCGCAGATCACGAATGTGCTTCCGCAACAGAACAACACGGGTAATCCATTTTTCTATATCCGGGGCTTCTCCATCTCGCAGTTTACAAATGGCGCGGGCGTCACCTACGACGGCTGGTTGGGGCCGACGGGAGGGCAATTCGATACGACGTTGGAGGATAAGGAGCAGGTTGAGGTCCTGAGCGGGGTCGATGGGTTTCTGTACGGGATTGGCAGCGTCGGCGGCAACATTAATTATGTGTTGAAGCGGCCGACGGAAACGCGATTTGCCAGCATTACGGCGGGAGATAACGAGGGCGAGAACGGCTACCTTCATGGAGATTTCGGTGGCCCGCTCGACAAAAGTGGACGAGTCGCCTACCGACTGAACGTGGTGGGCCAGTACGGGCCGACTTCGCTCAAGGACCAGAGCATCACTCGCGATCTGGTGAGCGGCGCGGTTGACGTTCACGCGCGGCACGATCTCTTGCTGCGTTTCAACTTCGCGCATTCCGACTATCACATTTATGGCGGCACACCGGTTTTCGACCCGGAGACCACTCTCATTCCGTATCCGCGACCGGCGAATCCCGGAGACATTTTCAGCGGTTACTGGGATCAGTTCGTCGATCACACCGACACCGCAGGCGCGAAAGTAATCTGGACGCCCAAGTCTTTCCTCACTTTCCGGACGGGATACGCCTACACGCATGAACTCAGGCCAGATCAGACATACGTCGGCTATTCGGTCACCGATTATCGGGGGGACGCCACGCCTTTCGGCTATCTTTCTGGTCTCGACGGCGGGAGCAAATGGAACACTCAAGCTCTTTACGGGTTCGTGGATGTGAAATTTTCGCTGCTGGGTATACGAAATAAGCTAACTGCTGGTTACAACGGCAGCTATGAACAGAGCTACGCTCTCTCGAAAGAAATGGGCTGGGCAAGCAACATACCGCCGAACAATTTCTACAACGAACAGCCGATCCCGCCGCCAACCTTCATCTACCAGTACATCACTCCTTATCGGGGCGGCGGCCTGCTATTGGACAATATTATGGTCGGCGATCAGATCGATTTTGGCAGTCACTTTGGCATTATGGCCGGTGGGAACCTTGCAATCGACAAACAGCATAGCTTCACTCCTACCGGCCCGATCAGGCGGACGTCCAGTTACGATGCCAGCAAAATCACGCCGGCTGTTGCTTTCCTCTATAAGCCTCAATCGTGGGTAACGACGTATGTGAGTTTTCAACAATCGCTTCAGCCGGGCACAGCGGTCATCAACAGCGGGACCACGGTTTATACCAATAATGGGACCATTCTGCCGCCGTACGTGGGCAACCAATATGAGGTTGGAGTGAAGGCCACGCTCGAGCCCGGAGTGTTGTTGACCGCCGCGCTCTTCGACATAGACAAAGCCAACCAGTACACGCTGCAGAATCCGGACGGGACGTACACCGAGTACCAAGACGGGCGAGAGGTCCATAAGGGGCTAGAACTGACCGTCATGGGCAAGGTCCGACCGGATTTGACAATTGTCGGCGGCGTCGATTTCATAAGCGCAAGAATTCGTAGCAACCCGGCTACGCCCTCTCAGGACGGTTTAATTCCCAACCGCGTGTCCCCCACAACTTGGAAACTCTATTCGGAGTACGATCTCCCGCATGTCCGCGGGCTGACCTTCGACGGCGGCATCAGCTGTCAGGGCTCGCAATACGCCGATGACCTGGACGGGCAATCGATCCGGTCGTACGTCGTCGGCAACCTAGGCGCGCGGTATACGACTTATATCTCCGATGAGCCAATCATCTTTCGCCTGGATGTGAATAACTTAACCGACGAATGGTACTGGGTAACGAACGCGACCGAAGGCCTGCCTCGGACCATCTTGGCCACCGTGGAGTTTAGGTTTTGAACGCGAGGTTTCTCGTGCAAGTGATTCGAGATTGAGAGAGGCGAAAACATCTGATCGTCTTGTTCGGGTTGCCGAGTTCGACCAGCGGAACTTGCCTTCCCGGCCTTGCTGCGTTGAAGTGGCTCCCCGCAGATCGCGACCTTGGCCAGCGTTGCCACTCCTTGCCCATCGAACTTTGGCACGGGCGAATTCTGGGAATCGATGAATGTTGGAAACCGCGACCCTCGTAGAAAAGAAAAACGAACCATGGGCATCGAGTTTTGGACTTCGGTGGGCGCTACTCTATTTCGCCCTTTACGCGCCCGTGCCCGGACGCCTGCTGAGCTTCCTATCGCCCTACCAGGGTTCCAGCGCGCGAGCGACTGGGGCATGGTTCGCGCACCGCTTCGGATTCCATGTTCCTCTCGCGCACCAAGACTTTTTGATCGTCGGGTTGGAAGCACTGGCCATGGCTCCGCTCGCCTGCATCTGGACGTTATTCGATCGCCGGGAGCGGAGCAACGCGGTGGTTCGCGAGATCGCATACCTGCTGGCGCGGTTCTCCCTGGCAGGAGCCATGTTTGGATACGGAGCAGCCAAGGTCATTGGATATCAGGGCGTTTATCAACCTGCTCCAATCGACTGGCTGCGCCCTGTGGGCGAACTCACCCCTGGTTTTGTGATGTGGATGTGGCTGGGGTATTCGCGAGTTTTTGAGTCATTTGCCGGAGTCAACGAATTGCTCGGCGGCTTTCTTCTTCTCTTTCGCCGAACGGCGCTTCTAGGAGCGCTGATAGTCCTGCCGGTCATGCTTTTCGTAACGACAATGGATTTGACGTTCGACGTGGGTCCCCAGGTACTGGCGGCGCAACTCGCGTTTGCGGCCTTGTACGTCGTAGCCATGCAGCGCCAACGTCTCGCGGGAGCATTCCTCTTCGGAAAAGCCAGCACTCCGCCTTCGTCGACGAAAGTGTGGAATTCAGGGTGGCTGAAACTTGCCAAGAGCGGAATATGGATCGTCCTGGTGGCGAATTTTTGCTGGCATTCGTTTGGATGGCACATCAAGGAGGATTTCGATCTCCGCGGAGGGCAATCCGCGCTATGCGGAGCTTATCGGGTGGAGCGCTTTGAGAGCGACGGCCGAGTGATACCCGAGAACCCGGCGGACCCCACACGCTGGCGCGAGGTGGCAATTAGCCGATTTGGGGACTATATCCGTGTGAGACGGATAGATGACGCCGACCTGCTCTGGGCCGTGTTCCCCGAGAGGCCAATTGAGGGCCAGAAATTCGGTGACAGCCAGAAATACTTGGCCAGAACCTCCGGCACGCAGGGGCAAATAGAACTTCGGCCGCTACTCACTTACCACAGCGCCCATGCCAAACTCGCCGAGAGTAACCCCGACCAATCATTTACTTTGAGATTCTTCCGCACCGGTGGTGGGCACGTTTTACTCGAAGGGCGCATCGACGGGGCCGAGATTTCCGCGGATTTGCAAAAGATCGACAACCGCGATTTTGCGTTTACTAGATCGCAGACGCTTTGGCCATGAACGCACGGAATCTAAACACGGAGGTCCTTCGCGATATTTTCAGAATAGCGGCGCGCTATATCGTGGCTGGCGCGCTGTTTCATTTCGGAATGCGCATGGCTCTGGACCTGGACGGAATCCGCACGGGGCCGGTCGAGTGGGTAACGCCGTTGGGAGAATTTTCGGGCGCGCAGTACGCAGGAATCTGGTTGGGCATTTCGCCGATCTTTCAGACCTTGGGAGGGCTTGTCGAAATCGTTGGCGGACTTTTGTTGTTAGGCCGGAGAACGACAACGGTTGGAGCAATGATCGGGGCGGGCTGCTTCACCAACGCCCTAATGCTGCACATCTGCTTTCGGCCGAGCCCTTGGGTTGGCGATGCGGTTCTGCTTACACTGTCGAGCTCCTTGATATTGCTTGACCGGCGCGTCCTGATTAACGTGCTCGTATTGGATCGCTCCACAACTCCTGCTCCTGTCGTAGGAACCTGGGAGACACCATTCACGCGGAAAGTTGGCGTGGCTCTAAAAACGGTGATCGTCGTGTATTTCGCCTACGCCAGCGGCGTTAAAACTATTGGAATAAAGAAAGACGCCGAGGCTCGCTCACAACTGTCCGGTGTATATTCCGTGCAGTGGATATCTCCCGCGGATGCCGGGTTGAAGAGCCGGTGGCGGGAGGCAGCTATCGATTGGTACGCGGAGCGCTTGACGGTGCGAACTTTCGACGGCACAGGCACGACGTTTAAAATCGAGCCGGCCGGTATCGAGGTTCCGGGATCACGTCACAGAGTTGACCATCGAGAGGACGTAGCTGCAAGCGCTGCGCCGCGCGGGCGTCTTAGGCTAGTTGCGCCGCGCGGCGCTGTATCCGTGCTGAATTACTTTCGCGCTTCGCCGGGAAACCTGATGCTCACCGGCGACCTCGACGGCGGCGAAATCAGCGTGGAACTGCAGCGGGTTTCCACGAGCAGTCTGCCACTATTGAAGCAAGGCCCACCGTATTTCCCGCAGCCCCGATAGCCAAGTTTCGCTGCGCCGATTCTCCAATTGACCATGTTGCAGTCGAGTGCCTCAAGGGAGTCGGCGCGGATATGGCGCCAGGGATTTATCAGCTGTTCGGTTCGAGGTCTCCTTTAGTCGGCGACTCGCTGAACATTCACGCCTCGGACAACGCGAGTCCGTTCCAAGCGGTTATCGGTCGGCAATTCGGAAGCTGTCGAGAAACGGGCTTCTGTGAAGGTTTCCGTTTGGCCAAAGAAATGGGAACACGTGAGCACAAAGACTTGCGAACGCCGCGCAACACCGTTATGCGAGGCGCCGCGCCGGCAACGGCGGCGTTCGCGATACTCCCGAAAAGGACGGAGGAAAGTCCGTGATCCAAATGTTTCCGAAGTATTTGTGGGAAGGCAAGGTATAAACGATTTGTGATACCCTCGCTGCATTACTCAGCAGCGGCTGCCGAAAACACTCAATGTTGGAGGCGATTTTGCTCTGGCTAATCGCACATACGGAGCTGCTTTTCCCCCTATTACTCGTCGGCTTAACGCTCATCGTAGAACTTGGTTTGCGCCTCAGGCAAACGCGGCCTAGCATCGAAGACGAGGATCAGTCGTTGATCGATTCAGCGCGCAATGGTTTAGGAGTGTTGCTGAGTCTCCTGCTCGGGTTCAGTCTTCCAATGGCGCTGCAACACTATGAGCAGCGCAACCAACTGGTGATCGATGAAGCGAATGCGATCACAACGGTCGAGCAGCGCGCTCAGATGTTGCCCGACCCGTTTCGCGACAAAATCCTCCAACTGTTGCGCGAGTATGTGGATGCGCGCGTCGAATTTGTCAACGCAGGCTCGGATGAGGCCAAAATGCTGTCGGCCACAAATGACGCCAAGCGTCTGCAGAATGAGATGTGGGAGCAATCGGTGATGCTCGTTGAACAGAAACCCAACGTAGTTACACCGATATTTGTGCAGGCTCTCGGCGGATTGGCGGACGTGATTGAACAAAGGTTGGCAGCCGCGGAAAAGCGCATACCCAGTCCGATATGGATGATTCTCATTGTAATATCCGTGCTGACCTGTCTCGTTGTGGGCCTGAGCCTGCGACGCAGGCTGTTGCTCGCCATGCTTGTTGTCCCGTTGACGGTCGCCATCGTACTCACGTTGATTTCCGAGTTGGATAACCCGCGGACGGGATTTGTCCGCGTCGAGCAGCAGAGCATGCAGAGGCTACAGGTGGATTTAAAACAGCAACAGTAAGCTCCAAACTTGAAGCACCGTTGGGGCGACTCCTGACAGGCGTGCTTGGGAATCCTCGCAGAGCTTGCGTAATCCCGTTTCCAGAATCGCAAGTTGTTCCAGTTTCACCCGGTTTTGCACGCATAACATATGATTCCACTTCGGGTTGCAGTCCACAAAGTCAAGAGTTGAACCGCCATCAGGCGAGAGCTGCTATCGCGAAGATTTGACCCATAGGCAACCAGACACTGAAAGCTTGGTCGCAAATCTGCTACCCGATGCGATGGGTATCAAAGCATTAAACAACCTCATTGATTCGGAGCCTGGAAGTACTCTGCAAGTTTTGCCGACCGGTGGAAAATAGCTTCCAGTGGACTGGGTCGGCTAGGAGCAGGCTAGTCTCCCGTTTCCGAAGTGCCCTTACTGATACTGCCGAGGAGAACGGCTGCTTCTCGGGCCTGGAATGGTAAAGAGATTTCAGAAATAGGAGACTAGATGACCACTGACAGAGATCACGCATCGATCTGCGGGATTCGTGGCGGGAGCACGCGTGCGCTTTTGTTTGGTTTGTTATCTTTTCTGCTCGCCTGTGAAACGGTGAAACTCCGAAAACGATAGGTATGGCGTCGCGCCAGTTTTCACGCTGCGGTCATAAACCCCACCCACATCCGTCCGAGTTGCAACCTTGCTTCGCAGCCGTGGTCGCAGTGAAGTGATGCAGCGCATCACCGCACGAACGCCTGTTCTGTCCGGGCCCCAGATATAACCCGGTTGAAAAAACAGTTCTTTGCCGCTCAAGGAATGTAATAAAACGGGTCCGGAAGCTTAAACGCCTTTAGGGCGTGACCACCAGTAAGGTCGCTACACTGATCACCGATGTTTACCACGATCTTATAGCCATCCTCTTCGAGTCTCTTGCGTTCGCCGGCTTTATAGTCGTCAGCGAGAGCGGGAGAGAGTCCATTTCTGAGAATGAGCTTGGTCCAATCCTCGTAGCCCGCTGCCTCGAGATCCTTGACCGTGACGTCGCGCTCGCTATAGCCGCGGCCCGTTAGGAAAATTGTGGAGATCTGATGTTCGCGAGCATAGTTAAAAAGAACGAGAACGGACTTGATCGCGGGCGCCTTCGCCTGGCTTTCCCATTGCAAAGACTCGTCGTGGTCGTATGCGAAATCCATCTTCTTCATGTTCTCCCAGTTGGAGAGTGCCGTTTCGTCGATGTCTATCGTGATGGCCAGATTCCTTTCGCTCGGATGTGCTTCCCGATATTGTTTGAGGAAGTCCAGTGCTTCACGGCCGACCTTGTCCAAATCCGTTTCGTAGCAGCCGTTGCTTCCAACACAATCGTGGTAGGCGATCAGTTTCTGTTTCACCGCATCCAGATTCGGCAGGCCAACGACGGGTTCGCTTGCGCTGCAAGTCGAGGTGGACATCGGGCCTGAGTTCTGGCCGTACAGAGTTGTAGTCGCGAGGCCGAAAAGGACAATCAGGATGACCGCTGGAATTAACGGCCACCTCTCCAGGCAAAACCGCTTAGCGAGTGGCGCCGCGTAGTCGCGTCTACTCGATGTCAGCCGGAGTACCGTTCGGCGATCCATAAGTTCCTCTCGAAACGTGTGCCACGCCGCGGTTTCGTTCAGGTGAGAGTTTTGCGGCGAAGCCTAGCGAATTGTGCCAGCGTCAAGACAGTGATCGGCGGCTCTTTGCCAGAGCCTCATCCGCTTGTTGCAAATCCACCAAGCGTTGCTCAAGCTCCGAGCGAAAGATCTTGGCTTGCTCGTAGAGCCGCGCATTCTGAATGGCCACGGCCGCCGGAATAGCGAGGGACTTGGCCAGCCGCAGATGCTCTTTGGTAGAGGCGTGAGCCCGCATGTCGCCAAGCGACAGAAGGCCGAGCAGATGCTGCGAGGCAAGAAGCGGGACGCACAGCCAAGAACGCAGATGAGAACAGCCTTTCAATTGAAGCCATTCCGCTTCCTGCGGTGGCCAACGACCATTCTTCCCACATGCTCTCTAAATCTCGGATTCCGCCGGATACAACCTTGCCAACCTGTTTCGCGAGCCACAGTGCAACAGCTGGGGCAGAGTCGAGCCACTGCTCCAACGCATCCGCCCCAATGACTCGAACGTCCTTCCATTTGCGATTGCGTGAGGTGAGTTTCTCCGATTGCCATTTGGTACGTCCGGGCCAAGGACGGGGTGTCACAAAAACGAACGTCGTATCTTGACGCCTGAGTCCGAGCGGCTTCGCTGTTCGTTTCTTGTAATCCGACGCAGCTTTCTTGCCCGGTGCGCGCTCAGCTCCGATTTCCCAGCCTGATATACCACTCGGAAAAAAGGGAGAAATCATGGACGTTTTCAGGTGGCCGTCCCAACCGCCTTGGGCAATGCTATCTCCCCCTGGAAAGCTGATCTCCTCGATTGAAGTGGCCGTTGCTGTAGCGAAAATCAAGCGGCGAACGAGTTCAGGCAGTGTCTGAGCACAATGCCTCTGCTTGCTGTGAACCCAGATCTTAATGTCACCGGCATCGATCCATTTCATAGTGGAAGCTATCAGCAGCCCGTGCTAATTGCACGGCCGGGCCGTGCAAATGCGACATTCCTTCCCTTACCGCGCCTATCCGTTTCAGGAAGCTTAACCGACATCATTGCCAGCGGCGGAAGGGATTTTGGAAAAGCTGTGGTAAGCGTGATAGGCAGTACCTAGTCCAACTCCCAGCTTGGCAGCTATATCGGGCCAGGACGCCCCGGAATCGCGTAGAGCGGCGATCCGGCGAACGTCTACGATGATCTTGGGGCGTCCGAGATGTTTCTCCTTGGCCTTGGCGTTCCTGAGTCCCGAGCGAACGCGGTCCCGAATCAACTCGCGCTCGAAGTCGGCGATGCTAGCGAAGATGCCGAACATCGCAGGGCGCGGGCAGACCGGACCGGACGCACTAGAATGTTACAAAACGAGAAACCGCCCCTGATTGCGGGCGGCTTCAAGTGGTTTGTTTCGGGCGGGCTATCTGCGGAAAGGGCTACAGAATGGCTGGAATATAACCTGCTAGCCTGGATTATTCGCTGAATTTGGTGGCGAAAAAAGAAAGGATGCTCTAAAAGGTGCATGGACACTGGGTTTTCTGAGAACCCAGCACACCATTTTGGAGCATCCTAAAGGTGACAACTCGTCGTATATCACAGTTCGGCTTCTCCTTCTACCGCAACCGTCCCGTTCAGTGCGATTTTTCTGGCGGCCAGATCACCAGTGACGCCGGTCTGTTGCCGCTGCGCGCTTTCGACCAGCGGCATCATCTGACGCACGACTGGGCTACGCTCCTCAATGATCCGCGAGAAAATGAACTGGTGCGTCATGATTCGCTGTCGCTCTTGCGGCAACGCATTCATCAGATCGTGACCGGCTACGAAGACGGCAACGATGCCGATCGCCTGCGTCATGACCCGACCTTACAAATCGTTGCCGATCAGAAGCTGGGAGAAGCGCTCGGCTCTCAGCCCACGCTGTGCCGATGGAAGAATGCGCCTTCCGCCCCCAGCCTGGTGCGGTTGAACGACGCCCTGCTCGATCAGTTCATTCACCTCTGTGGCCCGCAAGTCCGCCAGCGCGGCGAGATCCTGCTCGATATCGACTCCACCGACGATCCCACCCATGGCCAGCAGCAACTCAGCTTCTTCAACGCAGCGTACGGCCAGCACATCTATCACCCCATGCTGATCTTTGAGCGCCACACCGGATGCCTGCTGTCCTTGCGTCTGCGGCCCGGCAATGCTTCCTCTCACGCGCGCATCGTGTCCATGCTCGTGCGCCTAGTCCCGCGACTGGAGGCCGCTTTTGCCGGTGTGAAGATCAAGCTGCGCGGCGACGCCGGTTTCGCGCTGCCGCTGCTCTATGAATTCTGCGAGTTCTTCGGAATTCAGTATGTATTGGGCATTCCCGCCAATGTGGTCTTCCAGCGCCGGGCCGAACCCCTGCAGAAGCGGTTGGCGCGCCGCTATCGCCGCACGGCGGTTCCCCAGCGCCGCTTCTCCAGCTTCCGCCATCGGGCGGGCGTTTGGTCGCACCAGCGCCGCATCTGTTACAAGGCTGAGCACACTGCCGTGGGCAGCAACCTGCGCTTCCTCGTCACCAACTGCTCGGGCCGCGCGGCGGAGGTCTTCGCCTTTTACAACGACCGCGGCGAATGCGAGAATCGCATCGAAGAGTTCAAGAACGGCTTCCGCGCCGAACGGCCCAGTTGCCACCGCTTTCTGGCCAACGCCTTTCGTTTGTTCCTGCACGGCTTTGCCTACAACCTGGTCAACCTATTTCGTCTGCTGCAGCTTCCGCCGTCCTGGCGTTCGGCGCAAATTGAAACTCTGCGCGCACGCCTGTTCAAAGTGGGCGCTCGCGTCCGCCAGACGGCTCGCTGCATCCGTGTTCACCTCGCCAGCGGCTGGCCGTGGCGAAGTCTATTCCGCGAACTCGCTTTGGCTTTAAACACAGGCTAGCCTGGTTTTGCCCTATCCGAATCCGTTCGTCCCGCAAGATCGTGGCGGAGCATTCTCTAAAAATCGTTTCCTTCGCTCGCGGCGGAACCTTCCGTCCCCCAGGCAGGCTCCCCGTGCCCTCGCGACACACGAACGCAAAAAATCCAAGCGTGAATGACAAAGTCAGCCCTCATGAATTAAGCAGGCTAGGGGACGATTTCAGAACTCTCATTGTCAGAGTGCCTGATGTGAGTGCCCCAATCGACTGTCTCGCGGCCGCCCGAACCTCAGTGTAATCCAGGACGTGAGGGAATAGGCAATGGATATAACGAGCGGAACGGTACCGAAAAATTCGTAAAGGCATTCAGTATCCCCGCACTGATTTGTGAATAGGTTGTCCCAAAGATACCGATAGGCGGCTGATGAGTGGCCGTGCCCCCACCCCAAGTCGTTTGCGGCAAGCGCAAGCCACAGTACTCCCGGCAGCCAGGCCCACACGGCTGGCAGATTGTGCCATTTGCGGGCAACGAGGAAACCGAGTACACACGCGATTGTGATCATGAAAGGCGGCAGCGGCCCGAACGTGCTAGCACCACCATAAACATTGCCGGCGATCGTTCCTTCGGGCAGAAAACCGATCGCCATCGAAATCAGGGTGGCCCCTGCGAAATGGAGCAACGTCAGGGCTATGAATGTCGCCGCTTTGAGAGTCCCACTTCTCCACATTCACTTATACCGCCGTCCACAACGATCTGCTTTCACAGTGTGTCGAGCCGAAACCGGCCCGTCAGAAAACCGTTCAACCACTATCTGTTATCTGGTTGTTTATCACAGTCAGGGCGAGTGACGAACCTGTACACTGAGTTACGTTTACAGAAATGAGGTTAGCCCAGCGATCATATCCGTAGCTCTGGCCCCAGCAATCAGGGCCGGATGTCGCCTGGCTGTGTGCCGTTGAGAGCCTGTTCAGCGTGTCATAAGTAACGCTGGTCGTGCGTCCGTTATCGAGGCCATTCACGACGGACTGAATTTCGTCGTTGTTGTACCCGGAACCGGGCATTCCGTATTGCAGGTCGAATATCTGCGTGCCGCTAGAATTTACAGTTGCACCTTCGGACGTCATTTGGAGACGATTGTTGTAGTCGAAACCTTCATTAATGAAGTTAATCGATGGTCCGATATTCACAAAAGACAACGCGCCCTGAGGGGCATAGTGCGCTTCGCTGGCGATGTAAATGCCATCCGTATCATCCGTCGCCTGAATTGGCCGTTGTGCTGCACTATACACGTATCCAATTGAACGGCCGCTCGGATACACGATTCCGCCGACCGAACCGTCAAGATTGTAGTCGTATGAGAGGCTTTTCGTTATCCCGTTGATTGTACGGTTTTCGTTTATTACGTCGCCGAGTTGGTCGTAACTGTATGCCGACGTACCGGAGGCGTCGCTCATCCCGGTGAGACGGCCAACTCCAAAAAGCACCCTTAGGGTAGAGCATCGGCTTCCGGTGCTCTACCCAAACAACTCCGCTCCGGCACCTTCCATGCGTGAATTCAGGACCCTGGCTACTCTCAATGCGCCCGGTCAGCGAGCAGTTCTTGCGTCCTATGCTCGTTTAGGCATAATATGGAAATGACGGCATTGTCCAGAATCAAGCCGGTCGTCTGGATTGGGACCACCAAGGCAGACCTTAGTTCCTTTCCAGAGGATGTGAAGGACGCGATTGGCTACGCGCTGTACATCGCGCAAGGTGGCGGAAAGCACGCCGATGCCAAGCCGCTAAGGGGCTTTAGCGGTGCGGGCATCCTGGAGATCGTGGAAGACCATGCTGGCGACACATATCGCGCCGTGTAAACGGTTCGCTTGGCGGGACGCATATACGTCTTGCATGTGTTCCAGAGGAAATCAAAGACCGGAATCAAGACGCCGAAACCTGAGATTGAGCTGATCAAGTTGCGTCTCAAGCGAGCCGAAGAAGAACACGCCAGATGGCTAAAGGCTCAGAAGGGGTAAAAGAAAATGAATAAGAAAATTGCGGTCGAGGAAGGCAGCGGCAACGTTTTCGCTGACATCGGCTTGTCCGACCCCGAGGAACGTCTCGCCAAGGCGGACCTTGCGATTCGTATTAGCGAAGCCATTCGCGCGCGGCGACTCACGCAAATTCGCGCTGCCCGCATACTGAAAATCGATCAACCAAAAATCTCGCGCCTTTTGCGGGGTCAGCTTTCCGGCTTTTCCACTGAGCGGCTTATGCACTTCTTAACCCTACTTGGCCGTGACGTTGAGATCTCGGTGAAGGCGGCACCGCGATCACGCCGCCAAGGACACCTCCGCGTCGTCGCGAGTGCCTAGCCTTATCTGTCGCGCGTAATCGGATCGAGATACTCCGACACAAATCTGTTGATTCGCTAATCCCCAGCGGTGACGCGGGCGTGATTCTTCCTCTCTTGCGTCGAAGGCATGAGGAGCAATTCGATTTCCAGACCATACCGATTTCGTATTGCTTTTCCCTCGCGAACGCGGCTCCCTAAGGGCCTCAGGATAAAGCGTCACCCGCTCGGCCCGTCGTCCTAGGATTCCTGTGTACGCAGTTGGCTGGCCTTCGCCTATGCGGGTAACATTGCTTTCAACCGGCTAGACGAACGGCAACCTCTCTAATTTGTGAGCCGTCGCGGACTCTAGGGCACGACTCGGCCACAGATCCGCGCTCTTGACCGTTCGCCTTCTATCCAAACCTCGCCACGCAAACGTCGTCCGTAGTATAAGATTTACTTCCGGCTGGGAGACGATCCACCTGATGCAATCTGCGTCCGCCGCGCCATCGACGTCGCGAACGGTTTTGCGGTACGCCGCTGCGATCGTGTTGGTGTCGGCCGGGCTGTCGTTGTCGCTGGCTCTGCAAGTTCGATTCGGGAACCCGTTCTGGTTTTTCTTTGCCATGGCGGTGATTCTGAGTACCTGGTATTTCGGCAAGGGGCCAGGGTGGGTCGCCGTCGGGCTCAGTACGGTGGCGGTTTTGTACTTTTTCATTCCGCCATACCGTTCTTGGAACGTTGGTCTACGCGACGTGCCGTTTTTTATCACATTCGTTCTCTGCCAGGTGGTGGCAAATTGGCTGATTTCCTGGCGAAGAGAAACGGAGGACTCCCTTCGGGAGGCGCGCGACGAACTCGAAATTCGGATTGGCGAACGGACCGCGGAACTCAAGAGTGCGAATGACGCGCTGGTGAGCCAAATCGAAGAACAGCAGCGCACGGAAGAAGCTCTCCAAGTGGCGCAGGCAAATCTCGCGCGTGTGGCGCGAATTACCACCATCGGAGAACTAACCGCTTCGATCGCGCATGAGGTAAATCAGCCGCTCGCGGCGGTGGTGGCCAATGCGGACGCTTGCGTGGCGTGGTTATCCCGCGAGAATCCCAATCTCAGCGAAGCCCGCGCGGCGGCGGAACGCGCCACGCAGGGGGCGACCCGCGCGTCGGAGGTCATCGTCCGAATCCGCTCGCTGATTAACAAAGCGACTCCTGAGAAAGCGCCGGTCCGAATCAATCAAATCATCGAGGAAACGGCGGCACTTGCCGAGGGCCAAGCTTCGCGGAACAACGTCTCGGTGATTCTTGACTTGGCGCCCGATTTGACCGCCGTGCACGGCGACAGCATTCAATTACAACAGGTGATTCTGAACCTGTTGATGAACGGAATCGAAGCGATGACCAGTGTCACGGACCGGTCGCGGCAACTGGTTGTCAGATCCCAAGCGGATGGAGCCGGCCAGATTCGGGTTTCCGTGCAAGATTCCGGAATCGGAGTGAAACCCGAGGTAATGGCGCGCCTTTTCGAGCCGTTCTTTACAACGCGGTCGAAAGGAATGGGAATGGGGCTGGCAATTAGCCGTTCGATCGTTGAGGCGCACGGAGGCAAGCTGTGGGCCGAGTCGAACGGGTCCGACGGCGCCGTGTTTCAGTTGATGCTGCCCAATGGCGATGGATCGGCGCGATGAAAGATTTGGAGCCGATCGTATATGTGATCGACGACGACCGCCTCGTTCGAGAGGGCTTGCAAAGCCTGATCAGGTCCGTGGGGCTCCGCGTGGAGATATTCAATTCCGCCCAAGATTTTCTGACGGCGAAGCGTGCCGATGCCCCGTCATGCCTGGTGCTCGACGTCAGGATGCCGGGGCTGAGCGGACTCGATCTTCAGCTTAAGCTAAACGACGTAGACATTCAGATCCCGATCATTTTTATAACCGGCCATGGGGACATTCCCATGTCAGTACGCGCCATGAAGGAAGGAGCCCACGAATTCCTGACCAAGCCGATTCGCGGGCAAGATTTGATCGACGCCGTTCAGAAAGCAATCGCCAGCGACCGGGCAGAACGGAAGGATCGAGCTGAATTAAAGGACATTCGCGCGCGGTTCGACTCGCTCACGCCCCGCGAAAAAGAAGTGCTGGACCTGGTCGTCGCGGGTTTGCTGAACAAGCAAATTGCCGATGAGCTCGGTACCAGCGAGCTGACGATCAAAACTCACCGAGCACACGTGATGGAAAAAACGCACGCCGATTCGCTTGCTCATCTCGTCCGCATGGCGGAACGCCTTAAAACCTCGCTTCGGAAGTAAGTACCGATCTCCTCCTAAAGCAGGATAGCTTTCGAATTCGCTGGCCTGTAGCCTGTGCTCGCTCGAACGGGTTTTCGTCGAGCGCAGATTGGTGAACTCCAGTGAATGACAGTCTAACCAAAGCCGGCGTCATCGCTATCGTGGACGATGACGAACCCCTTCGGGAAGCGCTGGGCAGCGTCCTGAAGGCAGCCGGGTTTCTAACCAACACGTACGCAAGCGCCGACGAATTCTTCGATGCGCCCAGCCGGAGCAACACAGCATGTCTGGTGCTGGACGTACGCTTGCCCGGTATGAGCGGAATCGAGCTGCAGAAGAGGCTGGACGACGCAGGCAGCCGGGTACCCATCATCTTTGTCACTGCCCACGGTGATGCTTCTCTTCGCGAGCTGGTGATGAAAGCTGGCGCCGCGGGGTTCTTAAATAAACCGGTGCGCAGCGAAGCGTTGCTGAAGGCAATCCACGCGGCGCTGCAAAAAGCTGAAGCCGATAGAAAAGACTGACGTATTGCAAGGAGGCAGTCATGGTGTCGATGTATACCTTCGGCGAGAAAAACGAGAGCGAGCCGAGATTCCAAGGCGAACAACCTAGTCCGGCGCTATCCGCGGCGCCAGATGAGATCGTCGGAGAGAGTTCCGCGCTTCGAGAAGTGCTGCAACAGGTGAGCCTGGTCGCGCCCACCGACGCCACCGTCTTGATCCTGGGAGAAACTGGCACGGGAAAAGAGCTGGTCGCTCGCGCCATTCACAGACAGTCGAGCCGCGCATCGCGTCCGTTTATCCGCGTGAATTGCGCGGCGATCCCACCCAGTCTGATTGCTTCGGAGCTCTTTGGGCATGAAAAAGGCGCTTTTACCGGAGCATTGCAGCGTCGCCTCGGCCGCTTTGAAGCGGCGCATGACGGGACGATTTTCCTGGACGAGATCGGCGAACTGCCCATGGAAACGCAGATCGCGCTGCTGCGCGTGCTGCAAGAGCGTGAATTTGAGCGCGTCGGAAGCAGCCAGCCAGTTTCCGTGGACGTTCGCATTGTCGCCGCGACGAACCGCGATCTAAAGGCCGCCGTAGACGCCGGCAGCTTTCGGCTGGATATGTTTTACCGGCTCAGCGTTTTCCCGATTCACGTACCCGCGTTGCGCGAGCGGATCGACGATATGCCGCAGTTGGTCGAGCATCTTGTGGAGCGCTACGCCGGCAAAGCCGGGAAAAAGTTCAGCGTAATAAAAATGAACACGATCGAGGCGCTTCAAGCCCACGACTGGCCGGGAAATATTCGCGAACTGCAAAACGTGATCGAGCGAGCGGTGATTTTGAGCGATGGCGACGTTTTCTCCGTCGACGAAAAGTGGCTCCGGACAGAGTCTTCGCGCAGCTCGGTCTCTGCGGCTTCACTTCCAGCGAGCGTCGCCGATCGGGAGAGAGAAGTGATCGAAGCCGCGCTGGCGGAAACTAAGGGGCGAATTGCCGGTCCCTCCGGCGCGGCGGCCAGGCTCGGAATTCCGCGGCAGACGCTGGACTCCAAGATCGCCAATTTGCAAATCAGCAAGGACCGATTCAAAGCTCGCGCCGCGAGCTACTAATCGCAACCGCAAGCACACGACAGCTTCGCTAATTTGTAATTCTTTTGTGTTCGTTCCCTCACGCTTTTTTGTTCCTCCCACATGCGCGCCAAGTAAACGATCGCGTCGTTGCGCGTGTGTGCGCTGTCTCCCAGATATACCAAACGTTTCTCAGCGACGAGTCGCATTTCTGACCGTTCGGCATTTCCGAAAACATCGGCGAGTTTTTCACCAGCAACTCTTTCGCGCTCAGCATTTGCGATTGGCGGTATGGTTGCAATCCTCTTCGCGTTCCCGGCGAACGGCCGAGAGCAAATTCAGTAAGGAGGATGTGATGAAAAAGAATTTGACACACAAAATAGCAATGCTCTTGGCCTTTGCGTTTCTGGCGATCGTTCCAGTGCAGGCCGGAGACGCAACTTCAGCAGCGACTACTCCCGTGGAGATGACGGTCACCGTCAACACGCTGGGACAAAACAAGCGCATGCCGGTTATCAACCGCGACGACGTGATCGTCAAGCAGGGAGACCAACGCTTGGAAGTAACGGGGTGGTCGCCGGTCAGCGAAAGTGGCGCCGGGATCAATCTGTTCATTCTCATCGATGACGCCTCCAACCCGGTCCTCGGCTCGCAGTTTGCCGATTTGCGCGCGTTTATCGATGCACAGTCGCCGGAGACCGCCGTTGGTGTGGGCTACATGCGCAATGGCACGGTCCAAATCGCGCAGAATCCGACCACGGATCATGCCAAGGCGGCTAAGGCTCTGCGGCTGCCGCTCGGTTCAACCGGTGCGTACGGAAATTCGTATCTTTCCGCGATCGATCTGATGAATCGATGGCCTGACAATTCGAATCGCCGCGAAGTGGTGATGATCACCGACGGAATCGACCGGTTCCGCGGCGGCCCGCGCTATCGCGGTCTGAACTTCATCACTCCTGACGTGGAGTCGGCGAGCCGCGTGGCCCAACGCACGGGGACGACGATCAGCACGATCTACACGCGGGGCGTGGGGCGCTTGGCGAACAACTTCTGGGAAATAACCAACGGTCAGAACGGAATGGCCATGCTATCGGATCAAACCGGCGGCCAATCCTACCATCTCGGAACCCGGAATACCGTGAGCTTCAAACCCTATCTGGACGATATCCAGAAGAACCTCGGCAACAAGTACGTGCTGGAATTCCGTGCTGTGCCAGGCGCAAAGGCCGGGCTACAGTACGTGAGACTCAGCACTGAAGTCGCGGGCGTTGAATTGAATTCAGCTGATAGCGTATGGGTGAATGCGCGATAGCTGTCGCGTACTTGTGGAGAAGGTGGCCCTTGGCTCGACGGAACGTTCCGTTGCGCCAAGGGCCTCTTTCTTTTTTTGCACTCGTTGGCCCGCAGAGTTTCGTTTCTAAGTTCCTTCCGCCGAAGAACCAGTCGGTGGAAGATACGCGCCTGTGCCGGCGGCTTCGTTGATTGCCACCCCAATTCAATCGGCAAGGTTGCGCGATGTCGCGGGATCCCGATGAATATCGCGTTCAGGTTGCTGTACTTTCGGCATTTCTGAGAGGTCCGGCGTTCCCCCGTGCCGCAACTCCCAGCAATTCAACGTTTCGAATTGGCGGTTCGTGTGCAATTTGTGCGGGCGTTGGTGATCGCAATTCGAAAATCACATAGACCTGAGGAGACTCGCAATGACTTTCCCTATCGCGATTGTACCGAACGACCCTAGTCCGGCAGATCCTGGCACTTCCGGCCGTCATAGCGCGCGAGATCGGCACCCGCATTTCGACCAGGCCACTCTCGTTCAGAACGCACGGCGAGCACGAGAAGGAGCGTTTGAAGAACTCTGGCGAGCGCACGCGCGGAAAGTACTGAGCACTACGTACCGCATCACCAGGAACCGCGAAGATGCGGAAGACGCGTTGCAGGATTCCTTTCTCAACGCCTTCTTGCACATCAAAGATTTCGATGGCAGATCGAGTTTCTCCACCTGGCTGACCCGCATTGCGATCAATTCGGCGCTGATGATCCTACGAAAACGGCGTACCTCGATCGAGGTGGCCTTGGACGATTCGGGGAAAGATTTTGCTGACGGAAACATCCCCCAATTTACAACCGTAACCGACGCCAATCCGACCCCGGAAGCATCTGTCGTGGAGCGGGAGCGTGAGGTGCTCGTCCGAGAAGCTGTCGGGGCGCTGCGTCCGTCGATCCGGCGCGCTTTGGGGCTTCACAAACTGCAAGAACTTTCGATCAACGAGACAGCGGAAATGACGGGGCTTACGCTGACTGCGGCTAAGTCCCGGCTGCATCAGGCCAAAGCGCAGCTGCGCAAGTCGCTGAGGCCGGAGAGGTTCCGCGAGGTCTGCGGCAGTGGCCGCTCTCAGCTCAGGCCGGCGGCATGATCGATAAGAGACCCGTCGCAAGGCGCCAAATGCTCGCGCGGGTTTCAACTCAGACTACTCAGATGTAGCCGTTGAACGTCCTTGGCCAGATTAGCGCGGAGATAAGGAAATGGAACCGAATCCAGTTTTGTTTCGCGACCTGACTTACATCTTTCTAGCGGCGGTGATCGGCGGGCTCGTGGCATGGCGCCTGCGCCTTCCCTTGATTCTCGGGTTCGTGGTGGGCGGAATCGCGATCAGCCCATTTACTCCCGGGCCACACTTGTCCAACCTGCATAGCTTCGAAGTATTTGCGGAGGTTGGCGTGGTTCTGCTGATGTTTTCGATCGGATTCGAATTTTCCATTCGAGATCTGCTGTGCGTGAAATGGGTCGCTCTCCTCGGCGCCCCCATCGGAATTTCTTTAATCCTGGGCCTCGCAACTCTGGCCGCAAAGTTCACCGGGTGGAGTATCACCGAAGGACTGGTCATCGGCGCCACCGTCTCGGTGGCCAGCACGATGGTGCTGGCGCGGCTGCTGAGTGACAGCGGAAAGATGAACACCGTCTCCGGCCGGGTGATGATTGGCATCACTCTGGTGGAAGATCTCGCGGTCATCTGCATGACGGTCGTCCTCCCGGCGTTCAGCGGCTCAGGTGTTGGCACGCTTTTGAAAGCGGCTGGGACTCTTGGAAAAGCTGTGCTGCTGCTTGTTCCTCTTGCTTTCCTGGCGATCAAGGTGATTCCACGCATTCTGCGGCGAGTAAAGCGAACCTGCAACGCGGAGCTCTTTCTGCTCGTCGTAATCGCGGTTTGCCTTGGCGCGGCGGCGCTGGCGCAAGCCGCCGGGTTCTCGGTCGCTCTGGGAGCTTTCTTGGCTGGCCTATCGATCAGCGGATCGGAGGATCTTCACGATGCGCACACCCAATTGGTGCCGCTTCGTGATGCCTTCGTGGCCCTCTTTTTTGTTTCTCTCGGCACTCTGATCGATCCCAAAGTGCTCTTCCATAACCTGCCGCTTTTGGGGCTTCTGCTCGCGCTGATCATCGTCGGCAAGTTCATCGTGTGGACGCTCGTCGTCCGGCTCTTCCGTTACCCGCTCTGGACCGCGGTCGCCGTCGCCTCGGGACTCACGCAGATCGGCGAGCTTTCGTTCGTGGTTGTGCAGGTCGCCAGGACGTCAGGAATGGTGGCAGAGGACGTGTTCAGCACGGTGATTGCGGCGTCGTTAATTTCCATTTTCCTCAACGTGTTCATTGTACGCGGGGCGTTTAGTTTGCTGCCCCGCACCGCTCCCGAAACACAGCTGAGCGGCGGCGCCGAGTTGGTCGCCTGGCAAGGAGACTCTCGATGAGCCTCACGATATCTGCACTGGCGTTGGCGCTCTGCATGTTTGCTTTGTCCGTTCGCGGTCAGCAGCGGGCCGCGCAACGCAGCGAGCCGCAATTCCAAACCCCTAACCTGCTCACTTTCGACGAGCTGGTGAGTTTATCGTCGACCGCCAAGCCCTCGGGAGATTTGGCCGTTCATCTCGATAATGTTTTGTCAGAACCTTTCGTGAGCAATGAGGCCAGCGCCGAAGGCATCGAACCGCACCGCCCCGATGTGGCGAGCCTTGGCCCCGTCCTACGCGTGGCTTCGTGGAATATCGAAAGAGGCCTCAATTTCGACTTGATCCGCGCGGCACTGACGGACCCCGAGGAATTCCGCCACCTGGCCCCCAATCAGAAGCAGATCAATGCCGCTCGAAAAGCTTCGATCGAATCCCAATTGGCCACGCTGCAAGCTGTCGACGTGCTGGTCCTCAACGAAGTTGACTTCGGTATGAAGCGCACCGGATACCGGGACGTCGCTCGCGAACTGGCGGCTGCACTACAGATGAACTACGTCTACGGCGTGGAATTTGTCGAAGTGGATCCAGTCTTCGACTTGGGAACGGAGCAAGTCCACCTCGCCGACCCGCGGCAGGATGCGCGGCTACAGCAAGACCTGCAGATCGACCGCGTTCGTTACCACGGACTTCATGGCACGGCAGTTTTGAGCCGCTACTCGATCCGCAGCGCGCGGATCGTTCGTCTGCCAATTTGCTATGACTGGTACGCGCAGGAAGCCAAACAGATCGCCAAACTCGAGAAAGGCAAACGATGGGCGGCGCATAGCTTATTTAAGGAACGAGTTGAGCGGGAAGTACGGCAGGGCGGGCGCATGGCGTTGATTGTGGATCTGGCCATACCGGAATTGCCTAGCGGTGAAGCGACCATCGTTGCAACTCATCTGGAAAATAAATGCGCTCCCGAGTGCCGTCGCAAGCAGATGACCGCGTTACTCAACACGCTAAAAAACGACAGCAATCCCGTGGTGCTGGCGGGGGACCTCAACACTACCGGCACGAGCAATACACCTTCTTCCGTTCGCAACGAAATCATGAGCCGGGTAACCGACTACAAATTCTGGACCAAGCAGGCCATTTCCCATTTCAATCCGCTCGGAATCTATCAATACGCGCTTTTCCCGGTTCATTACCTTCACGGCTACAACGATCCAACTACGCTCAATCTACCGATCATTTGGGAGCATCGTGAGCGTCCTCTTTTCAAGGCAGTGGAGAAGTTTCGCTTCGCCGATGGCCGCACGTTTGATTTTCGCGGCGATCCCTCGCGTTCTCTGCGCGAAAAGGGAAAGACGCTCGCCGACAGCAACGAGCGAGGGCGCAAAGGTTTCGTTCCCACGTACGCATTTTCGCGAGACTACTGGGGCCTGGTCGGGCGTTACAAGCTGGATTGGTTTTTCGTGAAACCGTTCGTCACGGATCCTCGCCGTGCCGGGCAGAGCGACGCGTTCGCCCCTCATTTCGCTGAGACTATGCGCGAGCTGAATGAGTCCGTGGACGATCGCCTCTCGGACCATCCACCAATGACAGTTGATCTTCCCCTGCGCGAGCCCACGACAGTCGCAAGCGCTATTGCAATGGTCAAATCGCCGTCCGGCAACCGGTACGATCTATTAGAAACCGACGAGTCGAAGGCGAGCGGCACTCGTCAAAACTCCGCGTCGCAAGGTTCGAAAAGACCTCACTGAAGATCGTGCAGTTATTCGGCAGAGACCTCACTGTTACGTCCCCAATCCTAAAAGATCAATCTCAGTTAATGCCGAAACCATATTGATCCAAAATGCTCCCGAGAAGAACGGGATCAGCGTCCCAACTCACAGGCGGCCCAACGACTTCCACGATCGAAAAGCAGTGGTCATACAAGGCACAGGCGGTTCGGTTGGGGTCGTGCCGAGAATAGTAGTAAATGCCGTCCGGCTTTACAGGGTGTTCGCGCAAGGTTCTCGACCACCGTTGCGAATTCTTGTACCCACTCCCGCTTGAGAGACTGCCTTCTGCGCCAATGCGGGCAAGTCCACCGGAAGAGACCAGATCAATGAGACGAAGCTCTCTGATATTGCGAACCTGGCATACGCGGCGACCAGATGCCGAGCGGGCCTGAGAGCGACGCGTCGAAGGAAAAGTCATTCAGGTTAAGGCAGGTAACGGACAAACTGCGGGCGAAGCAGTTGACCGTGGCTCAGGCATGGCAGACGCTTCCGCCCGACCAAGCGAAGGAAGCGTCGAGAACTCAAAGCTCACGCCGTTGCAGGTGACGTTCAAGCGCATCCCCATGCTATCGAAGCTGGACGTGTGGGACGTGGCGACGAACCCCGAGAAGGACGAACTGTATCCGCTGCTGTGGAAGGCGCGGGAAAGCTACATGCAGAGGCACTCCCCTATGGAAAGAAACGAAGAGCCGGTGTGGCAGCGGATGCAGATTATCTTCCCCGATTTGCAGGCGCGTAGCCCTCGGGCGAAGCGATTGACGCCGACGCACGTATTGCAGGGCGGCGCTATCGTTCCCGTCCAGTGACCCGGCCTGTTGACTCCGCGAGCATTGCGGCCTAGGGTAGGGTTTGCGGGACGACGACCCGAGCGGTAACTCGGAGTCGCCCCTGACCGCCCGTCTGCGGTAACAGGCGGAGCGACTCTATCCACGTTCGTGGCGTCTCGCGAAGGATGGCGCGATGCTGCCGTTTCCAACTCCACCCGGCACACGCCTACAGCCTCAGTGAATCACTCGTTGTTTGTTGGGGCTGGTTCCGGTGCCTCCGGCTTATAAATCGTGAAGTTATGCCGGAGATCGAAAACTTTCGCGTCCGGTTCCAAGCCGATCTGGATGGCGTACATCTCCATGACGTTGCGTGCCGACCGGCCATCCGGGCCCGTCTGGGTGACATCGGTTTTGAGGGTGAGATGATACGTCTTCGAATAGCAAGAGCTTCCGACACGAGTCACCTGCCCCGCGTTCCCTTGGTAAACGGGGAAAAGCAGGCACGGTATACCTTCGACTGAACTCGGGGCTCCCCGCGACATGCGGATATTGGCTGGCGGCGTAAATTGGGGTTGTGAAACGACATAGGCTCGGTGTAAAGCATAATCCAACTGATAACTAACACCATTCTGCTGCAAAATACCCCAAGCCAACTCACCCGCCGTGGGGGCTCCGTCCATCGCCATGTAGTGAATGAGCGTGTCCCCAGCGGATGTCCGGTAGTAAACGCCGTCTTCGATATGGTTCAAGGTCACTTGTCCGTTTGGCGCGGTCCAGTCCATCGTTACGCTTATTCGGGCTGTGATTGCTTGTCCGTGTGCGGCCGACGAAAACAACAGAACCACTAGCCCGCAAATCAAACCAGCCATTGACGATCTCATTGACTGCCTCCACTCTCTGAGCTAAGTGCAGATACAGCACTAACCAGCTTGGTAGTAATGGTAACCCTCGTCCCCTTGAATGCAGAACCACACCTCCTCTTCCTGAACGGGGCATTCCATATTGCAATTCTCTGAAGGGACACAACCGTATGTGACGATGAAGCAGCCATTACCTTCTTGACTCTTTGCGGACGGCGCGAACAGTACCGACAACCCCATGAGCATGAAGGCCGTCCCTTCCCCTCCACCCCATCCCTGCTACAGTTAACTTGACCACGCCGATCACCTTCCGCCACATCGCGCGAGCGTCGCTGCACTCCGATCACCTGATCGGAATCGCAGGAATGCTGATCGCCTTCACCCCGGAACTCTGATCGATTTCACCGGAATCCGCATTCACCCGGACAGAGGAGCCAAACCGGAATGCCAGTCACCGAAAGGACACAGCTTGGAGCGGCTGGAGCGGGCTGGAACGGGCGTGACAGGTGCCGGTTCACTTGGCGCGGCCGTTGCTGGTGGAAGCCGGCCTGCGCGGCTAGATATGGACTTTACTCCATAATGTATTCTATGCCATAGTGGTAAGGGTGAAATGGACCGTTGAAATCGCCGATGCGTTCGAACCGGAAATGTGGACGCTACACGAGGATGTGCGGACAGAGATTCTGGCTCTTGCGATTGTTCTAGAACAGTTTGGACCGCAGTTGGGTCGGCCAAGGGTTGGCACATTGAAAGGATCCCGGCACGCAAATATGAAGGAATTGCGATTCAGCGCGGCGGGCGGTGAATGGAGAGTGGCCTTCGCGTTTGATCGCAGGGCGGGCGGCGATTTTACTAGTAGCCGGAAACAAATCGGGCGGGAGTCAAAAACGTTTCTACCGCGAACTATAAGGAAGGCGAATGAGCGTTTTGATGCGCACCTTGCCCGAATGGGAAAGGAGACGTAATCATGTCAGTGAACGTGAATGAAGTAATTCGGAAGTTGAGTCCAGCGGACCGTAAGAAAGTCGGGGACCGTGCAGCTGAGATAATTGCAGAGGAAATGAGCTTGCGTGATCTCCGTAAAGCCCGCAAGCTGACACAGGCGCGCGTCGCCAAGACCCTTGGAATCACTCAAGACAGCGTTTCCCGCCTCGAAAAGCGCAGCGACCTATTAATCTCGACACTGCGAAAGACGGTCAGAGCCATGGGCGGCGACGTGCGCATTGTCGCTGAGTTTCCCGACCGCGCGCCGGTCGTCGTTTCCGAACTATCTGAGGACGAACCGCCGCGCAGATCATCCGGCAGGCGGGCACATGCACATGCGTAGGATTATCTCTGATAATCGGGATTCTAGCGCATGGCGGAACGTCGGGCGCACGGCGCTGTTGTGGTAGGTTGTGTGTCGATCCACGCCACGCAGTCTCATGAAATACGCCAAGCCCTTGTGCGCGAGCAGCAGTATCAGGCGCAGTGTCGGGTGGCCTCAAGTGCTTCTCTCAGCTATTCCAAGGTACGAGCCACCCATAATGCATGACCCGCCAGCTATTGGGCGGAAATGTGACTGAAATGCCGGTCCCATCGCGGGATTGTACCTGCAACGCGTTGGACGAGATCGAGACGCTGTTATCGCCGGCCGTAAGTCCAGCGCTTGCGGAAACCCACCGAACCGGATCGATGCCGCGCGGCTCGAAGAGCCATCCCTCGCAAGTGCTTGAACAGAAACGGCTTGCGATTAGCCAATTTGTGAATGTGCTGTGTATACTAAGGTAGAGGTATAGCGCATGTTGAAGACGGATTCCATCCGAGGCGGTGCCCGCAGAGTCATCGGCTCGGTCACGACCAGATACAGCGGCACTTCCGCTGTCGTGCGTGACGAAACGGATCGGATTACGGGGCGCACCGGCGACCGTTTTCACACCACCCGCGGCGGCCATGGGATCTTGATATCCATGAATTCTTCCGATCCGGGTCTCCCGATCAGAGGGAAGTAGCTCTCCGGCTCCGCTCGCGACACCCAATCGAACCGAGGCGAGGGCACAAGCCCTGCCCCCAGCTAAGGAGGAACGCTATGTGCAACATCGGCGAGCCCATCCAGATTTTCGACGTCGAGCCGCTGAGCCTTCCCGCGCCCCTGCGCCGAGAGAAGGAAACTCCGGTCGAGCAACCCGCCACAGTGGAAGTCCCGGTATCGGCCGAAACGCCTGCCAACGCTGGGAAGCTCTAACGTGGCGCGACTTGCCACTCGCGGTCGCTCTCTGGCTCACGCCAGATACGGCCTGGATTTGAGCAAGGTACCAGACACCTATGTCCCGCCAGAGCCGTTCACGGGATACCGCTCTTGGATTTGGACGTCTGGGGGCGTCACATCCCTGTTCAACGGGGTGCCGTGGACGCCTAAGGTCGCGTTCGAAGCCAAATGTCTGTACGCCCCACGGACCTGCGCTCGATGCAAGCCGCGGGGCTGACGCCCGAAGCCAAGGCATTTTGGGAGAAGCAAATCCACCGTGCGCCCGACCCGTCCTGTACCTGTGGCACGTACGCGGGAATCAACATGCAACATTTAATTGACATCAACTACACCCGGTTCGGCGTTCACGGCGAAGTCTCGCTGTGGGGGCGTCTGTATAGATACACGCTCGGGTGGCGAGCACAGTACGCATACCCTCGATATTTTGTCGTCCCGCTGAGCATGGTCCCCGTCAAAGCCGAGGAAGCGCAGGAGCGGCTTGCGAAGCTGACCGAGTACGGCGTTGATATTTACCTCCAGCTGGAGCGCGAAGCTCGCGTCGGGCAGAAGCGAATTCCGCTGTGGCTGAGGGACTACGGCTACACCCAGCAAGGAATCTCATTTTTGATCGAGAGGTGGACGAAGTGCCACAAGATCCGCCACACGCTCGCGGCCGGCGACCGCGTCGCCGTGTTCACCGACGTCAACGGCGGCGGCATCGGCGTGGTGAGTCGGATCGACGGCGATGAGATGTTCTACACGCTCTTCAACCAGAACGTCGTTTATCACAAAAAGGTTAAGGACGTGGTCTGGAACGAACGCAACTGGCGTTGGGAGACAAGCGGTCTTGGCTTCATGCGCCAGCTGGAGCAGGCCAAGGGACAGCGAGCTTAAATGCCGATCAAGCCAACCAAACATCGCGAAGGAGGATCATTTGAGAAGCAGGATGCGAGACGGGCAGTACCCCGGTCTGCGCGGCAGGCTCGTGGACTGGGTCGAGCACGAGTTCAGCGAAGGCTCGTTGTACATCCACGTTCGCTTTCAGGATCGAACCGAACTGACATACACGATTAGCTCGCGCCTTTTCATCGAGGAGGCTGTGCTCGGCGACATCTCGACGGGGAACTACCGGGTGGTCAGGGAATTCAACGCCGAACGGAAGGGCTGACCGAGAGGCTGCGGCTCACTTGCCGTAGATGCCCTTGTCCAATCCTCGGATCAGGTGGTCGGCGGTAACCTTGAACACTTCGCATATGCGCAGGAGCGTCGTCATGGTGATCGGGCGGCCCGCCTCGATCTGCTGCCAGTGGCGGGCGGAGAACCCCAGCGAGATCATGTCCTCCTGCGTGCGACCGGAGTCCTCGCGAAGCTTCTTCACCCTCTGCCCGAGGGCACCAAAGAACTTGGCGTAGTTGACCACGGCTGTCTATGTAATCGGACACGAGCAGAAACACCACGAGCAGAATAGCTGTATGATTGGGCACACTGGCACCCGCTTCCCGTTGGCGTGATCAACGCGGTGGTTAACACTGGGATGGCACGTCCATTCCAACCGAACTTTAGGGGGAGCCACATGAAGCTGACGCCTGAGCAACTTTCAAAGGAGCCGCAGAGAATTGCAGTCGAATCCGGCAAGTTCGACTTTGCCACGCAAAAGAGAGTGGGCGCTCCGTCCGCGCTCGCTCGCACCGCGAACGGCACGAGAACCTATCATGCCGATGGGAGACCGTACGACAGCGATAGCGACTAGTCATGGGAACCGGGGGCGTGCGACGAGCACGCCTCGTACTTCTGCACCTCGATGAACTATTTGCTGATCCTCACGAACTCTCACGATGCCACTACCGACCTGCTGCTCGACAGGGTCGGCGATGCGCCCGTGTTTCGGCTCAACTTCGATCAGATGAGCCATTACGCCCTCCGCTTGAACCAAGACGGTTTCCGCATCTCCGATCCCACGGGACGAACCGTCACCAGCACGACCATCGCGAAGGCGTATTGGCGGAAGCCGTTCAATGCCGAAGGCGAGGGCAGCGAAGTCTGGACGGATTATGTGAATGCCGAAATGCGCTACGTTCTCACGGAGATCGTCAACCTGCTGTGGACGGAAGGGAAGATGGTCTTGGTCGAACCATTCGCCGAGCGCCGCGCCGGAAAGCTGACGCAACTCCGCCACGCGCAGCGGCTGTTCGCCGTGCCTTCACACGAACTAGTACTCAACGAGCCGCCGCGCCGGAGATCGGCGGTGGTCAAATCGCTCTCAAACCAGCGCGTAGGGGACAAGGTCCTGTACACGACGGCCGTGGACACTTCCGATCTCGACCGCCGGTATCCATGGTTCGTGGAGCAACAAGTCGAAGCGACCCACGACGTGACTGTCGTGTTCGTCCGGGGACGCATGTTCGCCTACTCGCTTGAGCGCGATTTTCTCAACCGCACGATTGACTGGCGGGAATGCATGTCTGACGAACAAAACTGGACGAGCTATTCGCTTCCGCCGGAGTTGAGCGCCGCCATAGTCGAATACATGCGGCGGCTGAGGTTGGATTTCGGTCGTTTCGATTTCTTGCTTGATGCTTGTGGACGGTATTGGTTTTGCGAAGTCAATCCGAACGGGCAGTTCGCGTGGCTCGATTTGGGCGGGGATCACGGGCTTCTCGACGCCGTCGCAAAGGAGATTTCGCCGGCCACTGAGCGGCACCCCATACCGAACTGTCACCCGCTAGCTTGAGAAGCCAAGAACACTGAAAGTATGTCCACGCAGGACGGCACGGCTGGGAGGAAGGAATGAACCTCATCCGAGAGATCAAAGAACTCATCTGGTGGGCAATCAAACAGATTCTCATCCTTCTTGCCCTGCTCGCGGGTGCGGCTGCTGCCCCGCTCATCCTCGCAGCCCTCCCGCAACTGCTCCTGTTCCTCAATCCAACTGGGGACTTCGGTTGGTTGGCAGCCGCCTTCTCGATGCTGTCGCCCTTGGCCGCGGCCGTGTGGATGACGGTGCTGTGCCACTGGCATTCCATCCGCTGCTGGCAGAAAACGGGGCAGGATTTGTCGTGGTGGCGCGAAGCCCACGGCGGCTACGGCTACACGATTGGAAAATCTACGCTCTTCATGCTCTTGGGGTTCTTCGGCTCATTCGGCTGCGAGTTTGCGTTTTCGACCTTCTTCCCGTTTCCCCGCGACATCAATCGCGTGGGCGCGGAGCATATCTGGTTCGCGCTGTTCCCGTTCGCGGCATTCGCCCCTGTCATCCTTCTTCTGTTAAAGCGCCGGAATTTCAGCGAGAGACCTGACTACGCCCCTGCTGGAGAAAACTACTCATCGTTGAGCGTGAACGATTACGGAGAGTTCCTAGCAGAAGCGCGTTTCGGATACCAAAATGACCCCAACTTTTCCTTCGCTTCTTGGGTTGCCAAGCGACGCGCTTTGCCCCTGCCCGAACAAGTAACAAAAGCAGTCGGAGAAATGGATGGCCAGCAAATCATAAAAATAGCCAAGCAAGGACCCGAAGCGGCGGAACTGGTGGGACAGGCGCTGGAGGATCACTTCAAGGCGAGGGCTGCGGCGTACCGGGAAGCGGCTCGACAGATGCAGGATGAAGAATGAAGAATGAAGAATGAAGGAAGGCCCAATCGGCCTGTTCGACGAGGTCGAGTCGGTGCCCGTCGAGATGGTCAACGGAAAGCCCCGCGTCGGCGACGAGTTCACCCTCGCTGAATTGGATATGGTGTGCGCGTGCGAAAAGCTCGTGGCTGCCCACGGCAAGTTCTCGCATTGGGACACACATCCCGACAAGCACACCGACAAGTGGATTCAGATGAGCTGGTGGACCGCCTTGAACAAGCTGAGCGACGCCGAGGAGCGTGTGCGCCGCCTGTTCCTCGGCAACCGCATCCCGACGCTTGCCGATAACATACAGTACGCACTGTGGCGCAAGGCTTTCCTCGAAGGAAAGAACATCAAGGCAGACGCCTAGTCAGCAGCAGCCGGTTTTGCATATTCGCCGCGTCCCCCGCCCGCTGCTCTTCTGCTGGGAGCGTCGTATGTGCTCACGATCACGCATTAACTGCGATTACGGCACCTGCGATGGGAGGTGCCTCTTGCCGGGAACGCGTCTCTGTTTCAGGAACGTCCTCGCGGGCCCTCCGGCTCTTCTCCGTATGAAATACGCCCACGATGTGCCACGCAACGGCGGGCCCATTTTGGCCCTCCCAGGGAATTATCTTCTCCATCACCAGATGTTTGTGGCGTGGGTCCTCGCCGTTGAGAAACCTTCTGGCGAAGGTATCGTTGACCATGGCGACCGTCGCTGCACCTTTTTCGGCGACGAGCTGGGGGCCACTACGCCGGTGGTCCACCCCGCGTTCTGCCGAGAGTTCGAGCGGGTGTTGCACTATGTTTCCGAACGGTCGCTGGGCCGGGCGGGGGCGCCTAATGGCGTCCGCCGGTGTGGCGGACAATAGGTAAAAGAGTTGCTCCGACTGGAAGAATCTTCCTGTTGGCATCCTGTGCGAAGCCCGGTACGAGCCCGAGGCGAAAAGCAAGGTGTCGAGCCGATATAAATCCACTATTTCCGTGACATTCGCCCGTCACTAAGAAAACACAGTGGGTCGCTCTTCTCACAATCTTGGCCCGGCCATTGCCTCCGACGATGAGATCCATTTCAACGTTGGCAGGTGCAGCCGCCGTGATGCCCTGCGGAGCAACTGGGGGACAAGCCATGAGGAAACAGTGGTGGTGCGCTGACTGTCGAGTCCAAATCGAGCTGGACATCCACGGTCGGTGTCGGATCTGCGGTTCGGACGCAGTGGATAGGATGAAGCGGGGTGGCTCCCCGCTAAACAGTATCACGCTCCTCACGGAAGCTTCTACTATATCGGGCCATGACGACCGCCGCGATAGGCTCGTAGCTTCAGCCGGGCTGGCAGGACTCGCGATTAAGGCCCTTTGACCACTTGCCAGTTTCTCAATTTGGCGCTCCGGCAGCGGGTTGGCTCGATAGCGTCGGGGGCAGTGGCGCCGGCGCGTTCGAGAGAAATTCCCCGATGTCGTCGTGAATCGAATCGTCTATCTCCGCTTTCTGCTCGCTCGTCAACAGCGCCCATAGTTTCGCGAACGTTTGCGCCTGCACGGTCAGCATCTCGGGGGTAACAGTGCCTTGCTGTTCAGCCAACTGTTCGATCTGTCCGGCGCGTCGAAAAAAACGCCTAGCTGCTTCTGCTGCGAGTCGTTTAGGGTCAACAGTGCGGAAACCAGCAGCAGGGCCGTTTGTTCGCCCATCTGGAATGCGCCACCCCGGAAACCATTCCGCATCCCGCCACGCCTTCCTTACCCGCAACTGCTGCGGGGCAAACGATCAACTTGATTGAAAAAGCTGTCAGCCACCTCATGGCGCACGCCTCCACGAGTCCCACGTCAGGTGCGAACTGCCTGCCCGACAAGATTCATTCAATTCATCGAATGCTAGTGCGAGCCACGGTAGGCGATCGCCGACAGATCCAGGATCTCTTGTCTGTCGGCGTCAAGGATGAAGCCCGCCTCGACCGCCGATGAGAGCGATGCCTCGAACTTCCTCATGTACTCGCGTTTGCCGCCAGGATAGAGGCGATCCAGGGTGGCCGCATCGAACGGCTCGTACACACCGACCATGAAGCCCAGCGCGCCGCCGGAATTTCCCACTCCCGACAATCGGCAGGTCGGCACGTCCACCCAGGGCGTCCGAACGCCGCCCTGCGCCAAGCCATTCGCATCCAGGACGAGAGTTGGCGGCGCGTCGTGTTTCTCGCTAGGCTCGCTTCCCATCGGTTCGGCTTTTGACGGAACCTGTCCCGTTTTGATCCAGCGGTCGAGGTTCCAAAGCGCCGCTTCGACAACATAGTGGTGCTGAGGGGCGTTGTTCGCCGGTTTGGCCAACTCAATTTCCATCTGGCTCGAGCGACCGGTGATTTTATTTGTGGGCTCGTAAGCCGCGGCGATTTTTTCCAGCGGCACCGATCCCGAGTCCATCGCGGCAACCGAGAACATGTAGGCGTCCGCGTGCGCCGTTCCCGGGACTTCCCAGACGCGAAGCTTCTCGTTGTCGGGCTGGCGAGCGCCGTAATAACCCGGAATCCGGCCCTCGACCAGCAAGTCCGTCTCGGTAATGACGGTGATGACCGGCGAGCGCAGGTCCGGGCGAAACTTGACGATTCGCGGCTGGCCCGAGGGCGCGGCCATGGAAGCGTTTTCGAGCGATGCCGCGTTTCCGAAACGCGAGTGGATCAGGAAGCCGTCGTAAACCTTGGCGATCGGATCGACGGCGTTCACATAGGTGGTAAGGAACGCTGCGGATTGCGATTCGCCTATCGCGATCAGACGTTCGGGCTGCAGCGAGCCGAGAACCTCCGCGCCAGCCGCCCGAAGAACTTTACCGGCCTGGGAGAAAATGTCGTAGGAGAAGGCATCGCCCGGATGGCTGAGACGTCCATACCGCTCCGGATCAGCCGTCTTCAAGGGCATGCCCGCCGCAAGCAAGCTGGGGCCTCCTTCGACGCCGACCCTCTGGGCGGAAACGCAAACATAGGCATAGCCGCCACGCAGCACCTCGCGATGCACGGCGATCCAGTCGGCGGCGCCATCGCCACCCCCACTGACGTTCAGCCATTCGACCACGACCGTGCCATTGAACTTGCTGGGGGCCGTCGGCCGAACCACAACGATGCGGGTTGCGTAGGCAGCGCTCTCTGCTGGCATGGCGTTCCAGCGTCCGTCAGACGTTGGAGGGCCGGAGAGCTTGTACGATGACGCCGTGCCGGAAATGAAAAATTCCTCGGTCGCAAAGCCGAGCGGCGAGAGATCGAAACCGCTGAGTTGAAGAGCCGGCGGGCCGGGCATTGCAGCGGCCGTCGGCCCATCCGCATGTACGTATCCTGGAGAATTCATGCCGCAGTAGACCTCCTTCCCGCCCATCGTGGCAATACAGTACCAATCGTACCGCTATATCTCCAAAGGGCTGATTAGGCCAGCGGCCGATTCTCGTGAACAACGATCGCTATCTCCCTTCGATGGTAAAGTCGCCGAGAATTTCGCTTATGGAACCATGCTTAGCGGTGCACGATCCGTTCGATTTGGCTAGCCCGCGCGGCACTCCTTGCGGAATGAAATTGCACGGGTGGCGCGGGACTCGCATGCGGAGCGGACCTCCGTTCCCCACCGGAAGATCCTTGCCATTCATGCCATACGCGAGAAAGGTCTGCGGATGCACGGCCTCGTCGATATCGAGGCTGTCCCACCATTTGGGATCAATCGAAAAGTAGACGACGTACTTGGCTTGCGGACGAACCCCCGCGATATTCAGGACGTGCGAGAGGCGCACGCCGCTCCTCGTCGCCGGGGATGAGAATGATCGTACCCGGGACGTACGGATCGCAAATTCCAGCGTCCTCGATTGATTGGCACGGTGCGGGCTTCCGGGAAGCAGCGGAAGCAAGTGAAGCCACACCAAGGAACGCGACAGTAGCTGCCCAAGCACAGATCGTGGAGCGAGGCATGAAGACACCCTCCGAATCGGCGACATTCTACACCGCAATAATCGCTGAGCTTGGCGATACCAATGCCCCTTGCCGGGCGGGGACGAGAACGGCGTGGGGAACGGGCGACCGGAAACGCCTTGGACGAAGTACGGGATGGCGTTGACGACGAACGCGCCGCCGAAGAATTAGACGACGTAGAAATACGAGTGGGGCTGAAGCGATGGCTCGACGAACAGCATGGGTTCCCTCCATTGCCGAATCGGGAACGAGCCGAAGCTGGGATCATGGCACTGCGACGGCCGATCGATTTGAAAGTGACTGGACTCCAGTCGAGATTCTGGACGGTCCCGTCGCTCTGGCGTTATCGTGCTGCCGGCATCTCCAGAGCGACATGAAGGTTTATCGGAGCTCGAACGAGTGGCCTGGGGAGCAGATGGCTGGGCTGTGACGTAGTGTGTTTTGTCAGGGGGACAATGTGAATGACACAACATCTCGCATGACGAGGCGGCGATTTTTCGGCACGGCGGCAGTGGCCGCTACAGGCGCAGTCGCAGGCGGCGCCGCGGCGGGCGGATACTTTCACCACAAAGCACGACAGAAGTCGGCGGAGTTTCTGAGCGGACAGATCTTTGCGAACCCCGCGTTCGACTTTACGACGAGGATTGTGCTCGGTTCTGCTTATTACGGCTGCGCGAATCCAGGGAAGGTGTTCGCGATTGCTTCAAATATTCAAGACGGAGATTACGAGTCGGGTTATAGGGCCTTCTTCGATGCTGGAAATGAGGCCAAACGATGGGCAGACGAGGCGGCGGGCAAGAAGCGCCGCGTGACTGCGCGCGAGGCTTATCTATGGGCGGCAACTTATCTGTATGCCTCGCTGTATTTTCTCGATGGAACGGCAGACCCCAGCCGAATGCTGCCTACGTGGAAGCAGTATGAGAGTTGCTGGACGGCAGCGGCGGCACTGAGCGCTCCAGCGATCGAGCGCGTGGAGATTCCTTATGAAAATACGAGTCTGACAGGGTGGTTCTTCCGCACGTCGGATGCAAAGGAACGGCGGCCACTCGTGATTCTGAATAACGGCTCCGATGGTTCGGAGCTCGACGTGCTGGTGATGGGAGGCACAGGAGGAACGGCGCGAGGCTACAACTGCCTGACGTTCAATGGGCCGGGACAGGGCGATTCGTTGTGGCTGAAGAACATGCATTTTCGCCCCGACTGGGAGAAAGTGATTACTCCGATTGTGGATTTTGCGGTCGCACACCCTGAAGTAGATGCGAAGCGGATTGCGCTCGTGGGCATCAGCCAGGGTGGGTATTGGGTTCCCAGAGCCTTGGCGTTTGAGCATCGCGTTGCGGCGGGTGTGGCCGACCCGGGCGTGTGGGAGGTAGGGCGCGCATGGACAGAGCGGCTGCCAAAATCGATGATCCAACTGCTGGATAGTGCGTACAAGGAGAAGTTCGATAAGGATTTGACGACGGCGCTTCGGTTTTCGCCAGAGGCGAGGGCCACGCTGGCGTTCCGGATGCGGCCGTACGGGACGGATTCGTACTATGAGGCGTTTCGAGCTGTACAGCAGTACAACCTGAAGAATGTGGCGGGGCAGATCCAGTGCCCGCTGCTGATTACAAATCCCGAGGCAGAGCAGTTCTTTCCAGGGCAGCCAAAGGAACTTTACGACATGTTACGATGCCCGAAGATGTTGATAGACTTTACGGCGGAACAGGGAGCCCAATTGCACTGCGAGGCGAATTCGCCTGGGTACAGAGACTTTCGTATTTACGACTGGTTAGATGGGATGCTGAAGGGTTAAGGATGAGTGAAACGAATAAAACCATCGAGCCCGTAACCAAGAAAATATCACACCCCGAGCATAACTTGTACCCAAGCCGCCTCCAAATGCAGGATGTCAGCGATCGGCGACAATGGGGAAAAGTCACCGATCGGAGATATAGCCCAAGGTAGGAGCAAATACTGCAGCCCGATCCTGTGAGAATATGCTGCCCTGATGAAGTTTTTCCGACTCATCGAGCTCACGCTGCACGGCGATTGGAGGAAGGCCGTATGGAGGTCGGCACCGGCAATGGAAACTAACGCAACAGTCCGAGTGTATTTAGCCTATACGTCATTGCGACCGTGCTGACGCGGAATCGCCTTGCCGGAAGCACCAGGGCGTCCTCGTCGTCCAGATCGATAGCATGCTTCTTGATTTCTTTACGAACGAGAGTCAAAGGCATCACTAAAGCCGCACCAAATCGATTCGCTTCTCTCTCTTCTTTGTCATTACCGGTCGAAGAATTAGCGTCGCGCCGAAAAATCACGAATTGGTCAATAAAGAGTTGGGAGCGACGGTTCTTCTTAAGGTGCAAGATGTAGTGTGCGATTTCATGGGCTACGGTAAATCGTTGCCGTACGCGAGCGTGACTTGAGTTGTAGCTAATTGCTCCCCGATCATTCTCGACTACGAGTATTCCGGAGACGTTATCTCCTGGCGGCGAGGCCTCGGTAGTCAGGTTTAGTCGGTGCGCAACGATCTCAACGGGGACCGGGACCCTGTAGGTGCCCGTCTTTCGCAGGATTTCTTCGGCGAGCTGATCTGCTTTGCTTATCATAGCGTTCCTCTTCATTGAGCGGCGGCTGTGTCTTTAGTGTGGTCTTAAGCTTGGCTATTGTCCCAGTCAGCTTTTGTTGCGTTTCCCGATTGCCGAACGCTGCCTGCTTGGAGCCGCCACTGCTGCGCGAGACTTCGCCGTTGCCGACGGCGCACCGCCAGGAAAACCGCGTACTCGACGAGAAAGGAATCTCGATGATTACAACCATACCGCGGTTCGAATGTTCGAACTGATCGGACCTGGGACTGAGGGCGTTCAGCGGACTGTCAGCGCACGCGAGTCCCCCTGCCTTGACCCACGGACGCTGGCGATTCGATGGGAGGAACTCCAATGCAACCTATCATCAAGGAATTGGCGGCAGTCGTACTGCCCGGTGTTTCACTGCGCCGCCGCGTTGCTTTCAGCCTGGCGATAGTGAGGCTGATTTTGGCGCCAGTCATCTTGCTGGCCGTTTTTTATCTGTTCCAAATGGGCCGCATCATCGATCGAATCGTAAGCGTGGATGCGCCGTCGGCGACTCTGGCACAGCAAGCCTCGATTCAGATGCTGGAGGCGCGCCGGTCCGAGCGCGACTACTTCCTTCTGCGCGACGCGCCGGACGCCGAAAGGAACCGCAATTCCCTTGGATCAGTCGCGAGCATCCTCGCTCAGATACGCCGGTTGCAGCCGGAAGACCAGCAGACCGTCGCCGATGCGATGGACGAGCTAAATCGTTATCGGCGGCTGTTTGCGAGCGCAGAGGCCTATTTATCCGAACCCGGCGAGTCATCGAATGACCGCATCCAGGCCGTGGTGCGGAACTACGAGAAAGACTTGAATGAACTCGTCCGGCGGAATCGACGCAGGAGCAAAACCGTGCTGATCGATCAGTTGCGCGCCCAAGTAGGATCGTTCGATTCCCAGATCACAACGACCCTTCAGGCGCGCGACCCGAATTTGCGGGAGGTCGGCGGCGAGCTCGATGACTCGGGGCGCCAAGTGATCCGTTTGACTTCCGCTCTCGAAACGGGCAACTGGGCGCGCGTTCAACTGGATCACCAGGACGCGCGAAGACTTTTGCACCGCGCCGAATGGGTGTTGAGCGTGGTGTCGGGGTTCACCATTCTATTGAGTGTATGGGTGAGCTTTCTCCTGCCCCGCCAGGTCGTCAAGCCGCTCCTCAACCTCAAGCAAGTTGTGGATCGCGCCGCTTCAGGAGATTATCAGGTCGAAGTTCAACCACAAGGATCGGGCGAGGTCTCAGATCTCGCTAGGAGCGTGCAGAACCTCATTGCACGTCTGACCGCAAGTCGGCAGACAGCCTAGCCCGCCCAAACCGATACCCATTCATCGTGCGGTCGACAGAAAAACCGTGGCCAGAGAATTAGGGGAGGACGCGCCGGTTTGTGTCGGCGGGTGCTCCTCAGCGGCCATTCATTTTTTCGGCACAAAACGATTTCCGCCAAGCGTGCCCGGAATCATGGGCAAAGCAGTCCGATCGCAGGTGGCAGCACGCGTCGATATTTGCATAAGACTCCTGGCACCTTTCGCGCCTCCAGGCGTTGGTGAATCGTCATCGAGGATTCATTTCGGATCGATGTGCCCAAACCCCGGCCATGTTCAATCACGCGGAACTCTTCGGACCAAATTCCGTAGATGCAACTTAAACCGCGTGAAACTGTTACAGGTCGTCAGTGCGATGCAGTCGCGCCTGATACAGGCACACCTGAAGTTTCAGTTTTAGGCGGGAAGAAGGTTCGGCCAAAATGTGTATTGCTGCAAGATGCGACCGCGTCCCGATCACGCGGCCAAAGCACATCGGAGTAATTCTTTGCGCAGAAAAACCTAACGGCAGAAATCAGTCAGAATGGAGGCGGTTCCGAAAAACCGCCTCCGCATCAGTGCCTTGCCGTCGCCATGCCCTCGCTAGGCCACGGCTAAGGAAGATGCTTCAAGGTACATCGCCGGGATAGACGAAGATCACGCAAATTCAATGCCGTGTTCCTGGATTGCACGGCGCCTACGTTGCTACAGCGCGCGATCGTTTTCGCCGAGTAGCCCGATCCTCGTGGCCAAGACGGCGAACGATGGTCTGGTGCATGCGATAGGTTTGCAGGTTGGATGCGTCCCCGCTCAAATCGCGGAACGAAAATGTGAGATCCGTTGCGGATGTATGCTGCAATCGCACAGGCAAGCAGCCGCAGACATTGCCACCGACAAAGGCCGTCTCATATTCGTGACGTTCCACGCCCCATGTGTAAACCCGCAGCGCCGTAAAATCACAAGCCTACCCTTCGCGTCCCGTCGCGCCCAACACCAAGTATTGCGGTTTCTCGGTTCCGTCAGCGTCTTCGAGGTGGTTTAACACGAGCCACGAAACGATTCTCATGCCAGCGGCGCTCGCATATTCCGGAAGGGGCGCTGGCGAATCCAGATCGAGGAAGCGACCCAGAACCCAACGGAGCAGATTACCGCGGGTAGAGCTAAGAGGGTGGTAGGCAGGACAAGCAGACATTCGCGTCTGTCCCAAAACTGTCCTAGAACTCGACGGTTAGGAGCGATTGGGGTTAGCTTCCACCGAGGCGCCGAGTCCCCAAATTGTTGGAAACATTGAAAAACCGAATCAGCGAAAGGGGGTTGTTGGAGCCAGGCGCTGCCCCGGTTAGCGTGTGCTCTCCGCACGTACTTCGGATTTCATCTTCACGATATTAAGTGATATGCTCGCGAGCTCACCTGTTGAATGCGGGCTGGAAAATGCGAGAGGCCGTATCCAACCTGACCTGCCCACCACGTCGGAAAGACGGGCGTTTCCTATTCCGAGACACAGTTTCATGCGTGTGCTTTTTCCTTTTGTTATTAGGGTTCACCGGTCCTGCTTGGGCTCAGGAATCTGCTAGTCCTTCCGCAACCGCAACTTCGATAGGTGCCGGCCTTCCGTTTGCGTTTGCCGATTTTGATGGCGACCACCGCCTGGACGTGGCTTACGTCCGGACGGGACAAAGCGGGTTGAGCAGCGACGCTTACTGGATCAGCTTTCGGCTGTCTTTGGGAGGTGAACACTCTTTCCGGATCCTGGCGCCTCCAGGAGGCTTACAGATCGAGGCCCGCGACGTCAACGGAGACCATGCCGTCGATTTGGTAGTCAGCACCGCATGGTTGAGGCAGCCGGTAGTTATTCTCTTGAACGACGGTCACGGAGCGTTCACCCCGGCGAAGCCAGGAGCCTTTCCGGGCGCATTCCAGCGAACCGCGAGCAAGCGCTTCGCCTCCCATCATTACCTCGCGGATCCAATTGGCGCTTTGGCGCAGTCGCGCGCGGGCGCGTGTACGGAAGCGCCGCTGTCGTATCCCGTCTCGGCGACGCGATTCCGTTCGCCTTTTGTCTCGGCAATTATTCTTGCCTCATACTTCCTCTCGAATCGGGATCGAGCACCTCCTATCCGCAGCTAAAACCGCAAAAGCCGTACTGAACGTGTAAGCCACAAGAAACTGAACAGACGACGTGTCGAAGCGTCCCATTTCGGGAGTGTTTCCGGAATCGTATCCACAAACACTACCTTTACGGGAGTTTTCGAAATGAAATGTGCAGCGTCTCGCGCTGTGTCAGCGGTTCGGTGTATCGGCCTCGGGTGCGTTCTCGTTTTTTCTATAGGAATCGGTACGATGGCGCAGACGAGCGCACCTTTGACGTGGGACCAAGTGCGTCTGCGGTTCGAGCAGAACAATCCAACCTTGCAAGCGGGGGAAACCGGGATCAGCGAGTCGCGGGCGGAGGAGATCACCGCGTACCTGCGCCCCAATCCGGAGCTCACGCTTTCCGAAGACGGGACTCAAATCGCTCCGGACAATGGCGTTTGGAGGCCGTTCACCGGCACTTTCGAGGTCGCGCAACTGAGCTACTTGCACGAGCGCGATCACAAGCGTGAGCTGCGGCTGAAGAGCGCGCAGGAGGGCACTGCCATCGCGGTTTCCGATCAAGACGACCTGCAAAGGACCCTGCTTTTCGGTCTGCGATCAGCATTCGTGGACACGCTGCAAGCGAAAGCGGACTTGCATCTTGCCCGGGACGACCTGGCGTATTGGGATCGTGTGCTCGGAATCAGCCGCGACCGGTACCAGGCCGGAGATATTGCCCACATCGACCTCGAGCGACTGGAGTTGCAGCGCGTGCAGTTCGAATCGGATGTGCAGACGGCTGAGGTGAACCTGCGTACGGCAAAGATTCAACTATTGGCGCTGCTCAACGAGCAGACACCCGTAGATCAGTTCGAAGTCACAGGGCCGTTCGATTTTAGGGACCAACTTTCACCGCTGGATGAGGTTCGAAACATGGCGCTGGCGAACCGACCGGACCTGCGCGCCGCTATGCAAACGGTTGAGCAGGCAAAGACGAACTATAAGCTCGCTGTTGCAAACGGCTCGACCGATCCGACGTTCAGCGCGTGGTACACGCACAACGCTTCCACGAACAACCCTTACGGCCTGCAGACGCTGGGACTAAGCGTGGATGTTCCACTGCGCATTTTTGACCGGAATCAAGGCGAGAAGCTGCGCACGCAACTGGATATCACAAAGAATCTGCAACTCCTCAATGCCGCGCAGGCGCAGGTATTCAGCGCTGTGGATTCGGCTTTCGCGCAGGTGAACAGCGATTTGGTCTTGCTGCGGCCGTACAAGGCGAACTATCTACAGGAGGCCACTCAGGTACGCGACACGATCCGGTATTCGTACGAACACGGAGGCGCGTCGCTGCTCGATTTTCTGAATGCTGCGAGCGATTACCGAAACGTGCAACTGAGCTACCTGAACCTGATCGGCTCTTATTTAACGGCTGCGGCGCAATTGAACATGGCGGTGGGCCAGGAGGTGATCCAGTGACAAAAATGCGAAACCTGGGATTCGGTGGCTGCCTGCTCGTAGGTCTGGCGCTGACAGCCTGTGGAAAGAAATTCGATCCCGCCGCTGCCGCACCCCCGGCATCCCCCGTGGAAGAGGTGGGCAACGCAGGTGTGGTCACGGTGGAGCATCCGAACGAGTTTCCCCTCGTGGCTGCGGGAAGGATCGACGCTCCGCACAAGCTAAGCGTGACTGGCTCCGTCTTTCCCGACGTCAACCAGGAAGTTCCCGTCATTTCGCTCGCGAGCGGCCGCGTGGTGGATGTTCGCGTCACGCTCGACGAGAACGTGACCAAGGGCCAGTTGATGATGAAGGTCGAAAGCCCCGACGTCACCAACGCCGTCGACGCGTATCTGAAGGCTGTGAACGACGAGTTGTTTGCCAGAAAGGCATATGTGCGCGCGCAGGATCTTTACGCCCACGGCGCCATCTCGCAGGGCCTGCTGGAGCAGGCTGAGGATGCCGAAGATGATGCTAAGGACGATCTCGATGCGGCGAACCGTCAGCTGAACACGCTGGGCATCGACGAAGACCATCCGTCCGACATCGAAAACGTCTACGCGCCGATCTCCGGCGTAATCGTAGCGCAAAATGTCACCAACGCGGCGGCGGTCGGAGTGACCTACTCCGGTTCCGCCACTGCCTTCACGATCGCCAATCTGTCGCACGTGTGGGTCATCTGCGACGTCTACGAGAACGATCTGCCGCAAGTCCAGTTGGGGCAGGAGGCGAGGATCAGCTTGGACGCCTACCCCGGCAGGGTGCTCACGGGCCACGTGAGCGATATTGGGCCGGTGCTGGACCCAACCATTCGCACCGCCAAGGTGCGCATCGACGTGCCGAATCCGGGCATGTTGAGACTGGGAATGTTCGCGACGGCGACGCTCATCGGGCGGACGAAGGAAGTCCACGCAACGGTACCCGCCGACGCCATCCTCCACCTGCACGATCAAGACTGGGTCTACGTGCCCGCAGGAGGGGACACCTTCCGGCGCATCGCGGTGCAGGCGGGGGACATGCTTCCGGGCGGAAATCAGGAGGTTCTGTCTGGGATTGCGCCTGGCCAGCAGTTGGTCCGGAGCGTTCTGCAGCTCGAATCAGTGCTGGAGGCACAATGATCCGGGCGCTTGTCGACTTTGCGCTTCACAACAAGTTTTTGGTGCTGGCGTTCGGAATTTTGCTTTTCGCCTGGGGCATCGTGTCTTTTGAGCGCCTGCCAGTCGAGGCCTATCCCGATGTTGCGAACAATTACGTCGACGTCATCGCGCAGTGGCCGGGCATCTCTGCCGAGCAGATCGAGCAGCAGGTCACCATTCCGCTAGAGACTACGTTGAACGGTGTTCCCGGCGTGGCGCACGTGCGTTCCTGGTCGCTCTTCGGGCTGTCGACGGTGGAACTGGTGTTCGGCGAAGACACCACGGATTTCGAAAACCGCGAGCGCGTCCTGGAACGGCTTTCCCAGGTGAGCCTGCCGCCGGGTGTGGTACCCCAGATGGGAACGGATTGGAGCCCCGTCGGCCAGATTTACTTTTATATCTTGCGCAGCGCTAATCCGGAATACGACGTGATGAACTTGAAGTCACTCGATACCTGGGTGGTGCAGAAATACCTGAAATCCGTTCCTGGCGTGGTAGATACGAATCCTTTCGGCGGTCCGACCCGCGAATATCAGGTTCGCCTCGATCCGGAAAGGCTGGTTGACTACGGGCTAGGCCTCAGCCAAGTGGAACAGCAGCTCACAAACAATAATGTGAACGGCGGCGGCAGCTTCATTCAGGAAGGCGAGCAACAAGTAAATGTCCGCGAAGTGGGTCTGGTGCGTGACATCGAAGACATCGGCAACACGGTCGTGACCTCGAAGGGCGGAACGCCCATCCGGATTAAAGACCTGGGAGTCGTCGAGCAAGGGCCGATGATCCGCCTGGGGCAATTCGGCGACGCCTACCATCGCGAGGACGGAAAGCTGATCGATAACGACGATGTTGTCTCGGGCATCCTCTGCCTGCAAAAGGGCGCCGATGCGCAGCCCGTGCTCGACGCCGTACACGAGATGGTCGACGAACTGAACACGCAGATTCTGCCCAAAGGCGTCACCATTCATCCGTTTATTGACCGTAGCGACCTGCTCCACTTCACTACGCACACCGTGCTGCACAACTTAAGCGAAGGCATCATTCTTGTGGTCGTGATACTGCTTTTACTCCTGGGCAACCCGCGCGGCGCTCTAATTGTGGCAGTGACGATTCCTTTCTCGCTTCTCTTTGCTGCGATCTGCTTGGACCTGAAGCACATCCCGGCAAATTTGATTTCACTGGGCGCGCTCGACTTCGGCATGGTTGTGGACGGCGCCGTGGTCATGGTGGAAAACATCGTCCGTCATCTCTCGCGCGCGGGGGGGATGGGCGTCCGATACAGGCGCGCATTGCGGAAGCTGCGCACGAGGTGCAGCGCCCTGTCTTTTACGCGATAGCGATCATCATCACGGCCTACCTGCCGATCTTCACGTTACAGGCCGTCGAAGGCCGCATCTTTCACCCCATGGCCTGGACGGTGGCGTTTGCGCTGCTGGGGGCGCTGCTCTTTTCCATCATTCTCGCGCCGGTGCTTTCGAGCTTTGCGTTCCGGAAGGGCGCCAGCGAGTGGAAGAACCCGGTCATGGAGTCCCTCCGCGAGCACTATCGGCGGCGCGTCCGGTGGGCGATTCATCATCACGGCCTCACTATCGGCGCGGGTGTGGTCAGCTTGGTCCTCGGTGTATTTCTCGCCACCAGCGGCGTCATCGGCTCTGAATTTATGCCCCATCTGGACGAAGGAGCGCTTTGGGTGCGGGGAGACATGCATCAGAGCGTGGGGCCAACCGAGAGCATCGCCGTTGCCAATCAAGCAAGACTGATACTGTGCTCGTTTCCCGAAGCGACCGAGTGCACCAGCCAGGCCGGGCGGCCTGACGACGGAACCGATCACACCGGCTTCTTCAACACCGAGTATTTCGTCGGCTTGAAGCCGGCAGAAGAATGGCGGCCGATCTTCCACGGCGACAAAAATAATTTGATCGCGGCAATGAACTACGAGCTGCAGAAGAAATTTCCCACAATCATCTGGGGCTTCTCGCAACCCATCGAGGACAACATGGAGGAGGCCGTCAGCGGCGTCAAAGGCGAGCTGGCGACGAAAATCTATGGCAACGACCTCCATGAGCTTGAGAACCTCGCCGACCACGTCGCCACTGTGATGGCTCGCGTGCCAGGTATCAAAGATCTGGGCGTTCTTCAGGTAACCGGTCAGCCTGACCTGGATATCCAGGTTGACCGGCAGAAAGCCGCACGATGGGGCATCAATGTATCCGACGTGCAGGATGCGGTGCAGACCGCGGTCGGGGGAACTGCGTTAACCCAGGTGCTCCAAGGCGAGCAGTCCTACGATCTCACGTTGCGCTATCTTCCCCAATACCGCGACACCGAGGAAAGGATTCGCAATATTCGACTGTTGTCGCCTTCCGGGGAACGAGTCTCCCTGGCTCAACTCTGCGATATCCACGAAGCGGATGAAGGTTCCGAAATCTACCGCGAAAATAACCAGCGGTACGTCGCTATCAAGTACAGCGTGCGCGGACGAGCGCTGGGAGACACAGTGCGCCAGGCCATTCATGATGTCGATGCTCAGATCGAACTGCCGCGCGGTTATCACATCAGTTGGGAGGGCGAATACGAGAGCGAGGTGCGGGCCGAAAAACGCATGGCCATCATCGTCCCGCTCACCGTGCTGCTGATCTTCATCATCCTGTATTCGATGTACCGGTCATTCAAATGGTCCATTCTGATTCTTGCTACGGTGGCCATGGCCAGTGTTGGCGGCCTGCTCGTCCTGCTGATTACCCGCACCAATTTCAGTGTTTCGTCGGAGGTTGGATTCCTGGCGCTGTTCGGCGTGTCGGTCCAGACAGGCGTCATCATGCTGGAATACATCAATCAACTGCGCACACGCGGGAACTCCATTGAAGACGCGGCAGTGGAAGGGGCGGTGTTACGGCTACGCCCCATTATGATGACGATGCTCGTGGCTACACTGGGTTTGTTGCCAGCGGCTCTTTCCCACGGCATCGGCTCAGACACACAACGCCCGTTTGCGATCGTCATCGTCGGCGGTCTTGTCACCGATCTACTCATGAGCATTTTTCTGCTGCCGACGCTGTACGTCTGGGTGGCTAGAAACGGTGACAGGCTCCCCGAATCCGAGGAATCGTTCGAGACGTAATTGCACGGAACCAGGCACTCGCAACCGAACTAGCTCCTCAAGGTGGGCCACCTTGCACGATTTGGTCCTACTCAGCGGCGGAACGCTCCTAGTCTTTTGGCTCCTGCTGATGTTGGCGGACTAAGGCTGGGAGCAGAAGAAGCGCCGAGGTCTCGACGCGCAGACTCAGAACGGTCGGCAAGTAAAAGGACGCGAGCGTTCCACGTACGGGTGGTACTCCTGGGTTCGATACCTCGCTATGATCCTACTGACCTATATAAACGCGATAGCGATTTTGAATTCGGAGACCGAGAAAGACAGCGGTATCGTGTCGTCTTCGCGGATGTTCTGGCTATTCTTGATTGTAATCCTGCTTGCGATCGCCCTGCTCGCGATCGACGGCTATTGGGATCGGCGGCAGCGCGAAGAATTGCGGCCGGCTTGGAAGGTTTTGTTTTGGCTGTACTTTTGGATCAGATATCCCATCCTCGTAATCGCGACTATCCAGCTTACTCACGTGGGACTTCAGGTTTAGGTGCTGGACCTACGTGCGCGATGACCGGCCAGCCGGAGATGGGACGCTTCCGGCGGTGTGGTTCGCTTACTCGCCGGATCCCAAGGGCGAGCATCCGCAAGCGCACTTGCGCGAGTTCCGCGGCACGCTGCATGCCGATGCGTACGCCGGGTTCGATCCACTCTACGAAACGGCGCGCATTCGGGAAGCGGCCTGCTGGACGCACGCGCGGCGCCATCGAGAGGATGCTGTGAATTCCCGCGCAGATAGTCCGTCGTCACATAACCGTAATTCGGCTCAATCCGAGTGAACTGGGCGGGATAATGGGGATCGGCGACGGTCCCTCGCAAACTTCGAATACCGCGTAATGTCCCCAATATGGATTCTCTTACGAGCGTGCGCGAGCCTAAATATCTTGTTTCCGGCATAAGTGCGCCACTTTAATTTGCGCTTCCAAAACAGAAAACTCCTGCCAGCATCGAAGATGCTGCCGCTTGCAAATCGGAAACCGTCAACTGTCTCCCAGATCAGGGTCTCGGCAGACGTGGGGCTGTGGTCAAGCCCAGCCGAAGACGCGCCCAGCGCGAAGAACCAATTCGGCCATGTCGGGCCGGGCATGGAACAGAACCAGGAATCGCAGACGGCAAACTCGCTCGCTAGAGCCGAAAGCACCCCCCATGACGTCGAAGGATACAAACACGAGGAGGTCGCCGAGATTTGGGGATGCTCGATCGGGAATTCCAAGTCTCAGTTGTTCAGGGCACGCCTGCGGCTCCGTGAGCTTTTATGTGAAGAAACTAGCAATCACGCGCGCAACAAACACCCAGTTCTGCGTAACAGCGAGCGCCAGGTGCCCCCGATTCTTTAAACTGGTCCCGCACAAGCCGGCGAAGCGGTCGACGAGGCGAATCGAATCACACCAATGCCGGGCGACGCACGCTTCAGTGCCCTTGCAGCCGTCGCTGGCCGGCACCATCCGTCGAAGTTCATTTGCGATCACCCACGCCGATGTTTCGAGTTTCCGAATTTTAATTGCCTGACTGGCCGCCCGAACGTTTGGCCTCCCAGTTGACGGTGTTGCCCCTCATGGTCAAGGTACCTTTCATGGTGTCCCCGCTGACAGTGCCCGTGTAGTTGATCTGGAATTGGCCCCTCCGGGTATTGCGCGTAACGGAAAAATCGACGCTATTCCCGCTGACGGTGCCCGTGACCGGCGACGAACCGCGCCGCCCGGCCATAGAGCCGGTCAATTTTTTGCCGTCCTGCTGCAATGTGAGCGTTTGACTCATCGTATTGCCATTGCGCCCGGGGGCACTCAGCTCCCAGTTTCCGGCGACGTTGGCGTCCTGTGCGGAGGCAATATGCGCCACAGAAAAGATCAGAAGGCAAAACGCCGTTGCCAATATACTTTTGTATCTCATCCCTTTTTCTCCTCGATCCGACTCTCGTTTTTTCGCGTTCCACGCACTGAGGGCAGACTCGATTGCCAGCCAAAATTGTATTACGCCATTTCACGTCTGAAGTTCCCGGAACAGAACTCTGCTCATTCGACGCCGATACGAGCCGAATGCCGGATCTAAAAACATGTCAGCTGGATTGACCAACACGCAGCAAGGTTGGCGGCCACCGGGCAACACACGGCATCTAAAACCACAGTCGAGTGTTAACAACTTCCAAGCCGTGGCACATGCCGTTCTGGGGAGCCGTCTTGGTCTGGCTGATCGTGGTCTTTCTGGCGGCCTTTTACGGCATACGGCCTGGGTTGGGTGGCCCGCGCTTCGAATTGGTGCTCGCGGTGGCTGGCGCGCTCTTTGCCTTCGAGTTTTTTCTGGCCGTACCACGTGTGCCAGAGTTTCTTCTGAGCCGCGTCAGGCTGGAAATCTTGTTTGTGCTCGTGCCGCTCGCAGCGTTCTTGATTTACTCGGCGGCGCTTCACAACGGTATGTGGCGTACGATCATGGGCGCCGCCTACGTTCTCACTCCCGCTGTGCTTCTGGTTAACTGCTCGAGTAAGGCCTCGGTGACTTGGAAAGATTACCTCGCCGTGGTCATCATCTGGCTTCCGGTGGAGTTTCGCTGGATGTATCGTCTTTTCCCGTACCCGCGGCCGCTCACGCACACATTGACGATACTTTTGGCGCTCTCTACTGGAGTAGTTGCCTTTGTTTTGGTACGCCGCTTCGAGGGCGTCGGGTACGCTCTTGATTGGCGCCGAGGCTACTTCACGACTTTCATCTTGCTGTTCACCGCCTTTGCGGCCATCGCCATTCCCCTGGGAGTCCGTATAGGTTTTCTCTCCTGGGGGCCGTCGCTCGCGCGGGTGCGTTACGCACCTTTGACCATGCTCGGTATCCTCCTTTTCACGGCCTGGCCGGAGGAGTTTTTGTTTCGAGGACTATTGCAGAATCTGTTGTCGAAAACGGTCGGAAGCTCCTGGTTGGGCCTGTTCGTCGCTGCCGGGATATTCGGTTTATCGCACATCCTGCATGCGCCCTTTCCCAACTGGAGGTACGTAGCGCTTGCCTCGATCGCCGGTGTATCTTATGGACTTGCCTGGATGAGAACCCGTTCCCTCGTTCCCGGCGTGCTCATCCATGCGCTGGTCGATGCCTCTTGGCACGTTCTGTTTCGTTAATTTCTTTGAGCAATCATCTGTGCCAGGTGTAATAGCCGGGACCGACGCGAAGATGGTGGATCCAGGCGGCGGGAAATGTCCACGCAGCAAGCGTACCCAGTACGGCTTGGCCGGCCGCGAGCGGGAGGATGTTGCGCTGCCTGGCAAACAGCCAGGCCGTCAACGTGCCAACAAGAAAAGTTGCGGGCGCGAGCACCGGGTTTGGCAGGTGCATAGCACCAAAAATTGCTCCACTAAAGAGTGACGCGCCCCACTCGCTTTGGATCAGCGAAAGCGCGCGATTCTGAATCAGCGAATTGAGCGCCACCTGTTGCAATAAGCAGAACGCGTAATAGCCTCCCAAACGCTGAAGTGAAAGCAGGCTCGCAGGAATCGCGCGCGGCCCTTGCAAGACGAATCCGAGAATGATCATTCCGAATGTCAGCAGCAGAAAGACTTTGAGCGCCTCGCGCGTCGCCGGCCAGAGATTATCCACACGCCAGCCGAGGCCTTTGAGTGTGTCTCCATGAAGAGTAAAGCTGGCGAGCAGCCACAGCGCAAAGATGACCCAGCTCCAGCGCGCTATGAACTGCAATCGCCAGATGTAGCCGAGCGTGAAAGAAGGGAACACCACCAAATCGGCGACCGAAAGCCACCGCAAAACTCGAGGATCTTTGATGGCCAGACGATAACGCCAAATTGCCATTGCATTCAACAACAGTTCTATTTGCACCCTCGCCGGGTGATGGTCCACCCTCGTTCCGGCCGCCAACGTGGGAACAATTCGCCGCTCTCGGTGTCTACACGGAGAAAATCGGTGCAAACAGGGCAACGACAACCGGCTTCTCAACGAATTGTCTGTGGCAACGGTTCGGACACAGTGATTCAGAATGTCGCCCGCGACCAGATCGGACTATTTCCCCCTCACCAAGCCGCGAATCAGGTCTTGGCGCTGGCGATTAATCGCAAACGTGCAAGTCGGTAAATCTCGAAATTGGTCGTACAAGCGTTTCGGGAGGCGCTTTATCCTCGCCAAATTCCACAACCGTCTGCTTCTCTCCTCGCTTACCGATTACGTGCATGGACCGCGTTGCCTCCATCGGTGCGACAACATGCCACATTGTCTAACATCCGGTTGTCTGGGACCCTCACAGTTTCGCACAGAACTCTAGGGCAAGGGCTACTCGACTCAAAAGGAAGGGAGTGCCATGCGTGCACTGAAAGTATTTTTGCTCGCGGTGGTGTCACTGCTGTTTGCAGCGGCTGCCTTGGCGGTGGTTTTCGGGACGATCAGAGGGCTTGTGCACGACCCGCAGCACCGGCCGATCGCCGGGGCAAACGTGGTTCTGAAATCGGTGAATTCGTCCTGGTCGCGTTCGACGAAGACGAATGGCAATGGCGAATTTACGTTTCCCGCCGTGCCGTTTGGGCAGTATTCGATAATGGTAACGGCGGCGCACTTCAGCCAAATGGAGCAGACCTTCACGTTGGAATCAGATGAATCGCCGATTCTACACTTTCAGCTCTCGATTGAGCCAGTGAGCCAATCGGCAGAAGTAACCGCAAATGTGGCGGACATTGCGGCCAGCACGGTGACGCCAACGACGATGGTGACTCGCCGAGAGATCGAGGAAACGCCGGGAGCAAGTCTCACCAACAGCATGGCCATGATCACGGATTACGTGCCGGGCGCATACGTAACTCACGACATGCTGCACATGCGCGGAGGGCATCAAGTGAGCTGGCTGGTGGATGGCGTGCCAATTCCCAATACGAACATAGCGGCCAATTTGGGACCGCAGATCGATCCGAAAGACATCGACAACCTGGAAGTCTTGCGGGGCAGTTACAACGCGGATTATGGGGACCGAACGTATGGAATGTTCAATATCGTGCCGCAAAATGGATTTGAATTCAACAATAATTGTGATTTGGTGGTGACTGCCGGAAATTTCTATCAAACGGACGACCAGATCGGCTGCGGCGGACACACGGAGCGGCTCGCGTATTACGCCAGCTTGAATGGAAACCGAAGCAACTTCGGATTGCAGCCACCGATCGAGCAAACGTATCACGACGCGGAAAATGGCTTCGGCGGATTTGCTTCGTTCATGTTCAACCTGAATGCAAAGGACCAATTGCGGCTGGTGACTTCTCTGCGGCGAGACTATTATCAGATTCCGTACGACCCCAATCCCAACTCGCTCGGAAATACGTTGTTGGTCGAGGCCGGGCAATCCCCAAGTTACGGTCTGCGTGATAGCGAAAGCGAGCCGGACGGTTACGTGGTTTTTTCTTGGGTGCATACGTTTAATCCCAATATGGTGCTGACGGTTTCCCCTTTTTACCACTATAACGCCGCTGATTACACGGCCGGGCCCGACGATTATCCGGTGAGGTCGACAGTGAATCAGACGGCAAATTACGGAGGAATGCAGGCAGCGTTCAACTGGACCTTCTGGAGAAACGACCTGCAGGCGGGCGTATATGGTTTTGCACAGCACCAATTCAACTACTTGGATAACGTCTTTGTGGACGGAACTCCAAACGTTCCGGCGTCGTCGATTGGCGTGACGGGAGGAGTCGCGGCAGAGTTCATCGACGACACATTTAAGGTAAATTCGATACTGACGTTGATGCTCGGGGTGCGGCAGACGAACTTCAATGCCACGATTTCGGAGAGCGCGACGGACCCGCGGCTCGGCGGGACGGTGCGACTTCCATACCTCAATTGGGTTTTTCGGGCGTTCTACGGCTATTTCTATCAAGCGCCGCCGCTGGTGACGGCCACGGGCGCACTGGCCAGCCTTGCGAGTAATCAGGGCTATGGGTTCGCTCCTCTGCACGGGGAGCGAGATATCGAGCACCAGTTTGGCGTGACCATCCCGTATCGCGGATGGACGCTAGACGCGGATAACTTCGAAACCAGGGCGGAGAATTGGCTCGATCATAACAACATCGGAGAATCGAATATTTTTTGGCCGATTACTTGGGATGCGGCACTGATTCAGGGCTGGGAACTTACGCTGCGATCGCCGAATGTTTGGCATTACGGACAATTTCACCTGGCGTATTCGAATCAAATCGCGCAGGCGACCTCGCCGATTACGGGAGGATTGATTTGCCCTGTCGGGATGCCCATGTGCCCGGCATATCCGTCCCCGGGATACGCACCGGTTGACCACGATCAGAGAAACACGTTGAACGTGGGGTTCAACGCAAATCTTCCGTGGCAAAGCTATGCCTCCACCAACGTCTATTACGGGTCGGGGTTCAGCAATGCCTTTCCCGGGCAACCGTACCCCGGGAATTATCTGCCAGGGCACACCACGTTTGACCTTTCCGTAGGGAAAATTTTCCTGGAGAAGTATTCACTTTCGGTAACGGCGCTGAATGTGAACGATAAACGCGTGGAGCTGGATACCAGTCTGACCTTCGGCGGATTTCACTGGAACCAGCCAAGAGAGGTCTACGGACAGTTTCAGTATCGGTTCAATTTCTGATGGCGGCGTGCGCGCAAATACGTTGGCATACGAATGAAAAGTTCGAAGGGACAGGAATCCGCAAATGAGACCATTGAATGTGACGAATCGCCGAGCGGGACTTGCGTTCGTTGATGAACCGTGGAACTGGCGCTGGAGCGGAGAATCTTCGGGGATCGTCCATTCAAAATAGAGGACCGAATGGCTGAACCAACCGAAGAGCTTCGAGCCAAGCGAAACGCGAGATCATTCGACGCAGGCTTGCGGGCGGCGTTCCGAAATACATTCTCGAGCACCTCGAAACCATAAACGGAACTTCCAGGCCACAAGCCCACCCAGCTGCCCTTCCATGATCAAGATCGTGGCGGGTACTTTCCAAGCTTCCTTTGGAGAGAGCGTCGGTGCAAGCCCAATAGTTTTGCTGCGTGCGAGATGTTCCCGTCGCAATCAGCGAGAACTCTTTGGATGTGTTCCCATTCAACGCGCGCGAGACTGGGCACGGAATACGAAGCCGACTCCTCGGAAGCGCCCTCCCGTTCGCCGCGGACCGTGCTGTACACGCCGAGAATTTGGTCGACGTCAACTGGTTTGCCGAGGTAATGGCTGGCGCCAAACTTCATAGCGGCCAAAGCCGTGGCGATGCTGCCATAGCCGGTCAGCACGATAATGCACATTTCCTCATGAATGCAGCGTATTCCGCGGATAATTTCCAAACCGCCGATTCCCGGAAGGCGAAGGTCCACGATCGCCAAGTGGGGCGCTTCCTTCGCGGCCACGTCGATGGCATCCCTTCCGTTCGCCACGGCGACTGCCTTCCATCCGCGATCGGTGAACGCGCGACGCAGACGGTTTCGATAAACTTCGTCATCGTCCACAAGCAACACAAGCTCTTGGCTAGCCATTACTCACGCGCTCCCTAGGATTTCAAAGCTCGTGGAATTTCTAAAAAAGCGCTGGTACCGAGCCCTTCGCAAGATTCAAACGTCAGCTGTCCACCAAGATGCTCGGCGAGCGTCCGGACGAGAAAAACTCCCAACCCCATGCCCTTGCCGGAATCCTTCGTGGTGAAGAAGGGTTCTCCGACATGCCGCAACGTTTCCGGGGACATGCCGACACCGCGATCTGTGACGGCGAAGCGTGCGCAATCGCCAGCCAGTTCGACTTCCAGATGAACTGGGGCCCCTGGTGCGCTTGATTCGATGGCATTTCTGACCAGGGCAACCAACCCCTGGACGAGGGCACCTCTTGGAACTTTCAGCATTGCCTGCTGCGTCAGCTGCGGAAATTCGATCTGAGCCCCCGCAGACTGTGAGAGTTCGTCTCTGAGCGCATTCAGCAAATTCTGGATTGAAACCGATTCGAACGGTTCACCCGCAGGCTCGGCGCCGCGAACGCTCATTCGTCGCAAAATCGTGCGACACCGCTCCACTTCCGAACGAATTAGCCGGGCGTCATCGACAACGCCATCGTTGGCGTTAGCCGTGGTTGCGTACAGTTCCATCTCCTTGGCCACCACGGCGATCGTGCCGAGAGGAGTAGCAAGTTCGTGGGCGGCGCCGGCGGCCAGAGTTACAAGGGAGGCAAGGCGGTCCCTCTTCGCCAACTCCTCCTGCATGGCCAGTAGCGAGGACTCCCGCTCGCTCAACAATTCAGCGATCTTCGCCGAAAACAGAGCCACAAGCAGCACCGCCACGCTGTAGCTGATCCACATGCCAAGTAAATGAAAGTTGGGACTGTTTCCATGAACATGGATTTCGAGTTCCGCGACAGGACGATAGATCACGAAGAGCAAACCAAAACAAAGGATGGAGAGTCCAGCCAACAACCAGGTTTGGTTCTTCCTCAGAATGATTGCCGCTAGCGTGATATGAACCAGATAGAGGACGCTGAACGGATTTGCCGCTCCGCCACTCAACATCAGCAGAGCGGTGAGGCAGAAGATATCTAGTACGAAAATGCCCATAACGATGGAGGAAGTGCGACCTCGATCCGACCCGTCCGTCGAAGAGGTTCGGTGGTCAAGCCAGAGATTGCTGCCGAAGACGAGCAAGGGCACTAGTAAAATCGAGAAAATCGGCAGACTTATTTTCAAAACATACTGCGCTATGAGAGCAGTGGTGATTTGAGCAATCACCATTCCATAGCGCAGCCGCACGATCCACGGCAGCGCTATCTGAGAGGCGAATTCGGGGCGACGAGAACTCTTCATAAAGCTTAGCCCCCCATCCTAGCGCAAGACGACCGTTTTGTTAGGCCCTGCGGCAAATTGACGCAGGGTACCTCGGGTTTCTGACAGTGAGTAAGCACAGCGGCCGATGACGCAGGTGAACGTGTAACGGGGAAATCGGGTGCGCCGTGAAAAGGTGATGGTCCACAGCGGGAGTGAATCCCGCCTGGGAACTGGTTCGCTCCACCCAGTAGCGATCAGAGCAGCGGTGGAGGCAACGAAACCGCTGAAGCCTCTGGTGCAGAGAGTCGCTATGGCGACTTGGCGAGCGTGCAGTCCGAAACGCGAGTGAACGCTGAGCAGGCCTCGAAATGAGTGATGCAGGAGCCGACCCGCCCCGGTTTCCGGGAAGGCCGAAGCTGACGGAATCGTACGAGCGAACAAGTTTCCATCAGTCCTGCCGCGGCATTGGCGACGGAATGCAGGCAAAGGGGACCATACACAACACGGGAAGTCCCAGCGGTGATCGCGCCAGCGATCAACTGGCAACTCGTGAGAGACAGGCCGGGCCGACTGGGATGGCGGCGAGGCTCACAGTCCCGCTGAAGCCGGGTAACTCCGGTGGAGGGAAGGAGCCTCAGTTGAAAGGAAACGCAAGAAGCAGCGAAGGACAGGAAGATTGGCGATGAGCCTAACAACTCCACCAAGTGTTCAGACGCTGCAGACGGCGTTGCACGACAAAGCGAAGGGAACGGCGAGTTTTCGCTTCTATGCTTTGTACGACAAGGTGTATCGGATGGATGTGCTGGAGTTCGCCTACGAATGCTGCAAAGCCAATGGCGGCGCAGGAGGGGTGGACGGCCAGACGTTCGAGGACATCGAGAACTACAACCTGAAGCGCTGGCTCGACGAACTGACGCAGGAGCTGAAGAGTAGAACTTATCAACCGCAGCCCGTACGGCGGGTGTGGATACCCAAGCCGGACGGGAAGCAAAGGCCATTAGGAGTGCCCGCGATCAAAGATCGGGGAAACGCCCCAAGCAAATCAACAGCCGTTGTTGTCACGTCTCGGGTTAGCTCTGGTTGCCTCGTGCATTTTCTTGCTGGCTCCGTTTCAAACTGCTGCAAAAGTGCTCCAAACGGCGAACGGCGCTGCGGTATCGGCTGCCGAGATCACAGTCCCGATCCACCGCTCGGCGAACGGCGCGATCTACGTCGATGTGACGCCGGACGGTTTCAAGGAGCGTGCGCTGCTCGACACCGGGGCAACGGATGCTGTCGTGCGCCATGACTACGAGCTGATGGGCCGTGTCGCCAAAGGCACTGTGATGGCATTCAACCAGCAACGCGTCGAAGTCGAGCAGGCATCCACGGTAGTGCGCATCGGAGGCAGGTGCGTCACCGCCCCCGATGCCGTCTACCAAAGGACTTCCCTGACGCCCATCGTGCCGATTACGGCACTGGAACAGTTCGGTAGGGTGATGATAGATTTCCAGCACAACACGCTGACGCTGGAAGGGGAATAGTATGAACAGGGCGACTCTGGCAGCAGCCATGGCGGTGCTTTTCGCTACCACGATGCTCGCCCAAAACAAGCCGCTGCCCGCCCGTGGCTATTACGACGAACTCAAGGCAGCCAACCAATTTGACCACTATAGCGACACCTACGTTTGTTTCCGTGACGATCACAGCCCATCTTTCGCGATCATCTCAAGGGGCAGCGACATCATTGACGAAATGGAGGAAGCTGGTCACGCGCCCTCGAAGGCGGTCATGCAAGCGAAGAACCAGCTATTTGTGCAGACGTACTTCAAGGGCGTGGCGAGTCCGTTCCAGAAGTATGCCCCCGTTGCCGGGAGCGCGGGCATCGACTGGGAAATTGAGTTTCGCAAACCTTTTCACGGGAAAATGGTGTACTCAATCGACTGGGCGACAGGTCGCTATCGAAGGCGGATGTACGCGCTGGACGTCAACAAAGAGCTTCCAGCGGACTACATTTCGGGGAAGTGCGAGCTGATACATCAGCCTGATGACCCATCCGCGAAATTGCAGCCGCTGTTTGACAACCGCTGTTTCAAGTCCAAAACGCCAGCGCAACAAAGGAAATTGGTCGAACAAGTTGAAGCATTGCCTGAGTCCGAGTTCACGAAAACGATGGACGGCCTCGACGCCATGAATGCGGCGGACAGATTGTTGGGAACACAACGCTGTGAAGCGGGACAGAAGTGAAGCCCTACTCCGCCCACCTACACCCTAGTAAGCTCTCGTCAGCCATGCAGTTCGTATGGAGATTCTTGGATGCACATGGCCCGGCAGTTCAGGGCGGTGCCGCCATCATTCAGGCGTCTGCCGCCGTGGTGACCGTGTTCGTAACCGTTTGGCTGGTTCGCATCACCCGAGGCTATGCCCAAACCGCCCAAAATGCCCTGACGATGAGCAGGGAACAGTTTGAGCTATACGGAACGCAGTTCGACCGGGAGTGGAGTCCTGACGTTCATGTCCAAGCCGTGAAGTCCGAAGGAAGCTCTGCTGAATTAGAAGTTACGAATTTAGGTCGGACGGCTGTTGTCATAACGCGCCTGCACATTAAATTTACGGATCAGGAAAAAGCCAGGTATGTCCGTGATATTCCACGACCATTTCCATTGGCCAGCGGGACACGGTCGCGATTCTGAGTCGTCTCGAAAGTGAGACCAAGAAACTCGGAATCGGACAGTCCCTCGAACGGGATGAACGGCTGCTCCAAGGTTAGTGGATTGTTTGCTGTACGTCCTTGGGCAGATGGGCAACGTCCGCCTCGACGGCCTTCTGCTCCGCTTCGGTTATAGGCGCGGTGGAGGCACACCCGCCGCCGATCAAGTACCACCGTCCGCTGCGCTTCACAAATGTGTCGAGACACGCTATGTGCGAGGTCCTATTCAGTGCCGCGTTTTTGTGACCCGCGTCAGTTTCTGTCTGTTTGTAATTAACGAGCGCCGTGTCTCCGTAGAGATCGACGTGAATGTCGGACAGTGTTTGCGTGCTCCTTACGTCGGGATCTGCGGGATTGGGTTTGGCGTTAAGCTCCAGCAGTTGCGGCTTCGACAGCGTTGCCCTGAGCCCGGTTATCGTCAGGAAACTCAAAGAGCCAGCGTAGTCATATTCTTTCGCAACTGCGACCGCCTTCGCACCCGGGTTTGGCGTCCCGGCGAACGCCCTTTCGATGTCGATCAGTTTTTCTTTGTCCGCGTTTTGCGCCATGACCGCAATCGAAAGCACGAGCACTCCAATGACACTAATAGGGACCGTCAGTCTCGACAATTTCATGGGCGAGGCTCCTCTGGTGTGGTGAGATTCGTCCGGCAGGGCCCAGTGTGTATCAGCCCCGCCAACGTGGAAACGAATTTACCGGGGAGTTCCAGCGTGACCGGGTTAAGGCGAGAATATACTCCCGAGCGGAATCCGATTCAATTTAAATGTTATCGCAGAGCGCGTCTCTAAATCCGATTGCCAGCGTCGCAAGCACGAAAATCTCACGGGCACGATTCTGTCCCGACTGAATCTTGGCGTCCGCTTCAGGAAAATCGGAACCGACGAAGGCTACCGGCGGAGTGAATGCACGACGCGTGAAATGGCTAAGCTCTTGAAAACTGGTGCTGGTCAAAAAAGGTCGCTGCGAAACCGGTCGGAAGTTCTTGGAATTGAGCGCGGAATTTCGAGGGCCGAACACCCTCCGTGGACTATAACTTCTGAGCTGGTCAGGGCACTTTGGCTAATAGATGCACAAGCGTAAGGAGCCTAGGGTGTATCGACCGTCGCGAGCCAAGGAACAGTGTGCTCTGACTCCGGCGCTTACCGTGACAATGTGACGTTCATGGAAGCAAAATCAACGAGCTCTCGCCGCGCTTGGCTGAGGACGTCCATTCCCAACGAGCCATAATCAAAATCATTGCCAACTGGTTTAAAGAAGACGTGAGCAGGTTGCAATCTCGCATTCAAGCCGCCAACGTTGAGCTCTACTTTGGGCAGCTCGATTGTCGGGCGCTCATTCGCTCCTCCGACTTCTTCCACTCTCTGCGTGCCTTGAGCGCCGTGCTTCGGCAGGGGCGCGAACTCGTCGGCGAATCGCTCCCAAAGCTGCGAACCGGACTGGTCGCCAGTGTCAAATAGAAAATCGAGTCTTTTCGCTTCGAACTCCACCTGCACGACAGGAGAGAGTCCATCAAGGGATAGGTTCTGGTGGGCGTGATTGCGGAGCAGGCTGAGTTGCGGCCACAGTCACCAGTCAGTTGTAGTATCCGAAGTCGTAGATATTCGCATCCCAGAACGGATCGTACCAATAAGGATTCCAATAACCGTCCCAGGCCAAGCCGGGGTAGCCCCAGCCAAATTCCCAATAGGGCCCTGGCCATCCCCAGCCGTAACCCAAGTTCCAACCGAATCCGCCCCAACCGCAATTCCAGCATCCTCCCCAACCCCATCCGGGGCCGAATGCTCCGAAACCGCCGATCCCTCGATTACCGAACCCGGGGCCAAATGGGTGGCCGAACAAGCCGATACCGTTGTCTCCAAATCGATCGCCACTGAACGACGCGTTCCGCGCTAACGCCGAATCTGCGAACGTGGAACCGCCCACGCGAGAGCCCGAAGAGACGGCATGCCCGTTTGCAGCGAAGCTATCGCGGGTGTCCCCGAACGCATGCCACCGGCCATCGGCAATCGCAGAATTTCGAAAAGCCGAGGAAGCCGCAGCATTCGCCACGCGGCCGGCACTTCCAAAGGAATGCCACCGACCGTCTGCGATGGCATTGCGAACTCCCGAGGAGCGGCCGGCACTGCCGAAACTCCGACCGTTCTCATCTGCAGCCGATCTGCCCCCGAATCCGAAACCTCTGTATGCGGACCCGCCATAGCCGCGCGGCGAGAATCCGCCTCCGCGGCCAAACGCCCCGCCGCCATAGCCACGCCCGCTGCCACCGAAGCCCCCTCCATAAGAGCCTCCGCCCCCGCGGAATCCGCCGCCACCGCTGTGGAATCCTCCTCCACCATGCCCTCCTCCGCGTTGAGCGAACGCCGGATTCGGCACAAGGACGAGAACAAGTGACACAAGCGATGCTAACAATGCTTTTGAGAAGGCGGATCTTGTCATGAGGCTACCTCCACCCGCGATGCGATAGGCCAGGGATGACGGACGAAATTACAATCGATGGCGTCATCGTCCGGGACCTCGCCCCGGCTTGAGCTTTATCTCTTTCGCGGAACCTTGTTCATGCTTTAGCACACTGGAATCTGTCGTGCCGCTGTTCCGGCGCAGGCAAACTGCACGTTGATTCGCGTTGCTCTCGCGCACGACTGCGAAGCGCTTCGTGCAAAAGCTCACGAAGCCGAAGGCGTGCCTTAAACAACTGGGACTTGGAATTTCCGATCGAGCATCCCAGAATCCCGGCAATCTCATCGTGTTTGTACCCTTCGACATCGTGGAGAATGAACACTTCCCTGTATCCGTCCGGCAATTGATCGATGGCTTTGCTCAGAGTCATGCGATCAAGCACGCCGCTTAGCCGAAGGTCAGGTCCGCCGAGTTCCATGACGGGCTTGGAGTTTGCCTCGCCGGGTTGGACCGCCGCATCGAGCGATACCTCCGGATGACGCTTCCTGCGAGATCGCATGAGCGCGACATTGACGGTCAGCCGATGCATCCATGTGGAAAAGCTCGATTCTCCGCGAAAAGTGTGAATCTTGCGGAATAGCTGCAAGAAAGCGTCCTGGGTCAAGTCTTCGGCTTCGGCCTGATTGCCTGCGATGCGAAGGCACAAACCATACACTCGCCGGCTGTGTAATTTATAAAGACGCTCAAACGCGCGGGACTCACCCTCGCAAGCCAGGCGGATAGCTCTTGCCTCGGGCATATCATCTGCATCAGTCTGCCCCGATCCTGCAAACTCGCGCTCCATATTACTATCAACTGTTAGCAGGGGTTATGCCAAACGGCGTCTATCAGAGAGATCCGCCATAGCTCGTTGGGAAACATATAGTTGCGACGAATTGGCCTCCTGGAGTATCGGAGAAGGCCGGGTGCGTTCGGTGGATTTCGCGCACATGTGGTGGTTTTCAACCACCGTTTCGGCTGGTCATCATGGGCGATCCGACTCAAATTAGATCGGTCGTGCCACGGAAAATAAAAAGACCGGCTTCCATTTCGCGGTGCGCGGTTTACGCTGCGAGTCGTTCGCAAATCGTATGCGGTGGGGACAACTTTAGCCCCATTCGAGTTTTGGCGCGATTTGCGCTCGTCATTTTCTGAGCCATGAACAAGAGCAGCTTGTGATCGCTTTCGGTCGTTCGGGCGAGAACGCGGCAGAATTGCTGGAGCATCTTCGGGTCTTTGTCGGAGCCTCCCCATTCGGTCTCGCGTCCGCCTCTTGGCTTCGGCAGGTCAGGGAGTCCGGGCGCCTTTGTTCCATCGTAAAAAAGTTGGTAGGTCGGAATTTCCATTGCGCGAGCCAGCTTCTCAAGAGTTTCGACCGCGGGAATGGTATAGCCGTTCTCCACCCGTAAAATGTAGCAGAGCAGCAATTCCGTGCGTTTTTCGGTGTCGCCCGGCGAGAGTTTCTTCTCTTCACGCAACGCTCGAAGCGCCACCAGGTTGGTGCTCGGCTCGTAATACTTGCGCGGGTCACCGTCGAGCTTCTCGAACTTCCGGTGGGCGGCGACCAGCCTGTCGCAAGCGTCTTGCATCACCTCGCCTTGCAGGATGCCCTCGGTCAGCCACTGCTCCTGTGCTACCGTCCCGTCAGTCTTTGTGAGAGTTGCGATTTCCTCGTCGAACATCTGCATTTCATTCCTTCTCGTTGCAGAGCATGTCGGGCGATCTACTGTTAGGCTCGCTAACTGGACAAGAGCAGGAAATACCGCTAGCTAAGCCAAACCGTCTGCGATGTCCTAGACAGCCTTCTTCAACCTTGCCAGATCGTCTTGCTCGATGAACCCGGCTTGCTGCCACCGGACCAGATCGCGTTGTTTAACTTCCCAAGGTGCTTCGGCGAGGGCTTGCGTGCCCTTGCGTTGCACGGTCTTATCGACCCAGGCGACCGCCGGCTCGGCGAGAACGCTGAGCGATGGAGCGACAATCCGAAATTTCCCCGGCGCCAAATTGTGCGTGACTGGGAGCGCTTCGTTTCCTCAAGCCAGGAGCACATCGCCGATGCCGCGCTCGACAAAGGTGTCCGTGGAACCGCGCGCGCCGGAATCGAGAATTGGCACATTTTTGTAAAGCCGCCTCACGAACTCGCGCGTTTTTTGTTGGTCTGAATGAACGCATGCTTCTGAATGAAATCGCCGGATTTCCAGTCACCGAGGTCGGCCTCTTCTATAACAATTCGAGAGGTCAGCCAGAAACACAATTCGGTTTTGTCTCTGAAGCGAACATGGATGTACAAGTCGCGATCCTCGCCCTTGCCAATCTCAACCCGCTTCACTACCTTTCCTTTGAGACCGGGGAACTCCCGACCGCTGTCGATTTGCACCAGCGGAGTGGCCCTTAAGGGGACAAGACTAGGGAGGAGTTATCCTTTAGCGGCATGGTGCTTCTAGAATCCGTCGTCCGTACGTCTGCTTGATATTCTGTGATCTATAAGTTACAATGACTGACGCCATCGAAATTCGCCATTACATAACGCGGAGCGGGAAGGATGCCGTCAACGATTGGCTCTCCGAATTGGCCGACATACGGGCGCAAGCCAAGATTGCGGCGAGAATCAATCGGCTTGCAGTAGGCAACTTCGGCGATTGCAAGACGCTGGGCAGAGGTTATATGAACTACGGATCCATTGGGGAGCCGGATTCCGCGTCTATTACTCGATCATCGGCCAAGCCCGCGTCTTGCTTCTCTGTGGAGGAGACAAACGTACGCAGCCAGCCGATATCGCGCAGGCACACGAATACCTGACCGATTACAAGGTGAGAACGAAGAACAAATGAAGCGCATAGCAAGTATTTCTCACGATGAAGTGATGGTTCGCAGGATACGCAAAGACCCGCAGTTTGCCGCTGAATATCTTCGGGCCGCTCTGGAAGAATCCGACGAACCGCGCGTTCTCCTCCTCGCCTTGCGTCACGTGGCCCAAGCGCGGGGCATCGCCAAGATCGCCAAAGCAGCTGGAGTCGAACGCGAAAGCCTATATCGTGCACTGTCTGCCAACGGCAATCCGCGCCTCTCAACACTCTATGCAGTTGCCAAAGCAGTGGGTTTGAGGCTCACGCTGGAAGCGGCGTAACGAATTTATTTGGGCGTGGCATTTCGAAACGGGCCAGCAAGCCAAGGATGGACTCGCTTCAAGAAGTTGTAGGCTTGCGCTCCGGTTCCTGCTCGGCAGTCAGTTTTTCCTGCTGCTCCTTCCATTCTTTCTGCCACTGCGCAAGTGGCTTATGCATGTTGTGTAGGGCACCCGGTGCAACGGACTTGTGCCTCCCCGCTTTGAATGGACCTTCGATGGGTTCAGGCAGTCGCAGAGGCGTTTCCAGTGATTCAGATGCTTCGCAATCTGGGAAAGCTCAAAAGTATTGAGGCGCACTATTCTGTATACCGTCTGATTTCGCTGCTCTAAACCGGGTTCTTCCGCGAGTTTGGTGCAACTGGTGAGCGTTTGGTATCAGAACAGCAAGAGAGCATCGGTGTGATCAGCCGGGATCGTGGTGGCATCGATGCAGAGGGTGCGGAGCGTGGCGCTGTGGAGGCTGGCGGCTTCACGACGTTGCCAAGCAGAGCGGCGCATTTTTCGCACGAGTCATCGAACAGCACATACTGTGCTAAAAATGGCTCAAAATCTAGGATTGGTAGCCAGCGCACCGTATCTCTGTTTCAGCAGGGCACAATGCAGTGACGCTTTCACTGTGAGGTGGAGCACGCATGGTTGACCTTCGGCAAGATCCAGTGATGAACGCAATTCACAATGGCATTCGAAAAGGCATCGTTATCGCATTGGAGAATCGCTGCTTCGGTTCTGCCGTTATTCTGATCTTGTCTGGCATCGACGCCATGGCCTACCTTTCGATGCCAGACGGACAAGACGACCTGAAGGGTGAGGATTTTATCGCCTGGGCGGAAAAGTACGTTCGCTTTCCTGGCGGCGAACAGTTGACAGGAGCGGACCTCTATGGTGCGCGCTGCGCCATGCTCCATTCTTACGGAGTAAGGTCACGGATGAGCCGTCAAGGTAAGTGTCGCATGATTGGCTACATGGACGAATCGAATCCGCCAATTCGTTTTAATCCTCACGTGAGCAAAGAACTCGTTCTCGTTTCTGTGCCTGCCCTCAGAGATGCTCTTTTTCAGGGCATGGATCGATTCCTAATTGACGTTTACAAGAATCCAAAATCGAAGGAAGCGCAACTTGCGAATGAGCGGTTCAAGACACTGGTCCACGACTACCCGACAAACGAACTATAGGACTGGGCTCAATCCGACTCCACAGACCTTAGTGCGATCGCAACGGTCGGAGTGGTGGCTCGCTTGCCGACCCAAGCTCAGTGTTTGAACCTCCCAGAAGTTTCAAGTTGAGAGCTCCGCCACTGAAGACCATCTCTTCTATTGCGCCATCCAGGGCGGCCTGCTGGAGCTTCCCATCAGCCTTCATTTCAAACTGGAATTGGGCCGCACGACGCATCAGCTCCTTAATGAATGCTGGACTTGCGCCCTTCGTCCGCCGAACGATTAACTCAAGGAGCTCTTCAGGTAGTTCAAGGCCACGGGAATAGAGCTTGACGAGTTTTCCGCGGCCCTGCTCGTCCGGCAGAGGAAACTCAATCGCTTGATCGATGCGGCCTGGTCGCGAGGCGAGAGCTGGCTCAAGTTGGTCTGGGCGGTTTGTAGTCAGGATGAATATTACATCGGCGTCTTCGCGCAGGCCGTCCATCTCGTTGAGTAATTTGTTGAGCAGAACTTCCTCGCACGCGCTGCCCATTTGCTCTCGCGCACGAGCGATCAGGTCAACATCTTCGACAACGACCAAGGAAGGTTGCAAGAAGCGGGCAAGCCGGAAATACTCATCGAGCAAACCGACCTGCTCGGCGGTGATCAGGAGAGTCGTGTGCTCTGGAATTTGGGATGCAAGATAGTGAATCGTGTGCGTCTTACCAGTCCCTGGTGGTCCGTAAAACAGAAGCCCCTTCTTGGATGAGAGATCAAGGCTCTTGATGTGTTGTCGCGCGCGGATGAAGCTGCTCACGTTGCGATCCAGCAGACTGAGCGTCTTTTCGGGCAGGATAACTTCTTCGCGGCGAACCGCATGGAGACGGTGTACCTTCACTGCTCCACCTCGGCCAGAGTACTCCTGATGGCTTTCGAGAGAGATAACTCTATTGTTGTAGTCCGTGATGCCGCACTGCACGGCCACAGGAATGAGTTGCCTCTGCGGCGTCAGCTTCCAAACCGTTTGCCAACCGCCGATGTGCGTCGTGGAGGCCTGACGAGAAATGTTGTACTTCTTGTACAGAGCCTGCAAAGCAGCCGGGGCGAGATTCGGCTTGAAGCTGAGCGCTGGGTTCGGGATCTCGACGGTGTTTTGCGCGTGTCCCGTGGGGATCGTGACGTAGGCCGTTTCGCCCGGCAGCAACTTCTCCTCCGGGTTATCGAAATCGATGATCGTGTTGTAAGTGACTACGTTCTGTACGGTCGTCGGATCCAAGCGAATGTTACTGACGCGTCCATGAAACATGTCGTTTGGAAACGCATCCACCTGGAAGGTCACCGGGATTCCGTGCTTGATGTTGCCAGTGTCGGACTCGTCGGTCGCTGCGTAGACCTGCATTCGCGAAAGATCCTGAGCGACCTGGAAGAGGTCAGGTGCCTGCAGGGTAGCGGCAACGGATTGTCCGACGTCGATGTTGCGGGCGATCACCGTGCCGGAAATCGGCGAGATAATGGTGGTGTACATCAACTGAGTTTCCGCGGCGTCGAGAGCGCCTTCCATGGCGGTGATCTGCGTTTTGGCCTGCGCCAGCTGTGCCTTGGCTTGCTCGACAGCGGCTGCGCCTGACTGCACCTCGGCCTGTGCCTGACCCAAGGTAGATTGAGTCTGGTCGTTTGAATCGGTGGAAACCACGCCCGCGGTCCACAAATCCTGCGATCTTTTGGCCGTCGCGACTTCGTAAGCAGCGTCCGCCTTTGCTTTCGCTAGATTGGCCTCGTCCACTTGGACGTTGGCTTGTAGGGTGAGCAAATTGGCTTCGGCGTTCTGCAGGTTGCCCCGTGCTTCCGTCACCTGAGCCTCGTAGATGGCGGGATCCAACTGAGCTAAAACCTGCCCGTTCTTCACGCGCGTGTTGAAGTCGGCGAAGATGTACTTCACAGTCCCAGATACGTAGGAACCGACCGGAACGGTGGTGAGCGGGCTAATGGTGCCCGTGGCTTGCACCACGGCAGTAATATTGCCGCGATTCACAACGGCAGCGCTGTACTTGGGCGCGTCGGGGCGCGTCTTGAAATATGCCCACAGCCCTAGAATGACAACTAGGCAAGCAACGGTGATGTACGACGTTTTGTGCTTGCTATAAGAGTATCGCAGCGACATGGAAGTACCGTCGGGGGGCGTCTTGAGGCGCTTTCCACAGGGGCACGGCCGGACTGCCAGTCTCTAGCTTGCTTTCCGAACCGCTTCAGGGCCCGCGTTCGCAAGCGATGGTCTTGGCCCAACTGCTTTGAGCGCAGATGCGCCAATCGATCTTGCCAGCGCCACAAACATAAACGAGCCCGCGAGTGCGCCTACGATGCCGGGAATCACGTAGATACTCTGGATTCGGAACGCCCAATGGCCCAGCACCGGTCCGCCGAGCCACGCCCCGATCCAACCCGCAACCCATTTGGCGAAGAACCCATCGACAGGTCCCAGAGTCCGGTAGCGAATCGCGAACTGCATGATCGCTGCCGCAATGAGTCCCAAAATCAGCAGTGTCAAAAACGCACTGAAATGCATACCAATCATATCTGCCTCCTTCTGTTCAGGCCATGGCGCGCCCGGCCAAGGAAGCCCGTGCGGATCACTATCTCCCTCTTAATTTAGACGCATACTGGTCGATTTCGTTTGCCGGCCGGGCTGCACCGACTCTCGGGAGCCGTTCGTGGCCTGCGCTCATCGTTGCACCGTACGTGCCACGCGATCCTGCCTTGGCCCGACCCAAAATTCGCACATTCAACCCCCACCTTATTCCTTCCTGCCACGCTAAGCTGGTGACCGCAATCCGTTTGATCGTGACGCAATGCCACAAGATAAAAAAGACGAACCACCTGATTTATGGCTACCCACTTTGATCACCGGCCTTCTGCTGCTGTCCAGCTTGAGCAATGCCATGATCGTCCTGTTCTTCTCTCATACGAGGTGAGCCGCTGCTAGACGCGCCGAGATTTTCTGCGGGACGGAGATTCAATCACGGACGGCCACGGGACCATCACCGATGCCAACGATTGGTGGACGCGTCAACGAGGGATGTTCGCTGGTAACTTGGATCCGGCGCATTCTGACCCCTTGAATCGTCTCGACCCTCCGCCGAAGGATTCAGTACGCCTGCCAGAGATGTAAACGATTTGCCGTCAGCTGTTCCGTCTGATGTTCGCATCCAGTGAAGTGCCTATTGATCGAAGTCTTTAGATGATCCAACGATTTCTTGGTTTGAGAAATTGTTAAGCAGATCTCACCTCCTCGATGCGTGTTGCGATGCAGCTATCCGGGCCGGTGCCGACACGTCTGCGCGGTAGGATTGCATCTCTGCGTTCAGTCCTTAGATATGACTCGGGACTCGGATTGGCTCATCGGCCCCTCAACGAATCCAAAAAATAGACGGTAACGAAATCGATCCAATAAATCGGCGAAGAGTGAGTCGAACCCGTGTTCACACCGGAACAATTCCGCGAAGAATATCGCAAGTGCGAATGGATCTTTGACCTCTTTGCCCACGGCTATGATTTTTAGAGCTCGCGATTCATTACGCCAAGAGGGGGACTGTTTTGGCGGATTGGTCTGTGGAGTCCGATGAAACCGCTCGGCTCAGGCTTGTGGATTTGATTGTCGCTGCCGATGGAAGAATTCCGGATGAAGTGCGGCATTACCTCGACGTTCCAGCGGATAACCACGCCCTGGAATCAGAAAAGTTCCGCTTGCGATTGTTTTGTCTTTTGACGGCAATCGACCATGCGGCCGCCGATTTCAATTACCTCGGTGTTGCCACCGATACACAGCGACGCCTTTATGTTGCGCATCGCGGCGCGGCTCAAGAATCGCGCACGGGCGATCCCCTGCAAATCGCCCTTCACACGAGTGACACCAGCGCTTTCCATTGCGACATCAGTTCCGGTGCCCATTCCGGTGCCTATCACTATGCCTACCTGCGCCTGTGCTCGCGCCGGAGCATGGTTAATGCCATCGCCAGCCATCGCCACAAACCGGCCTTCTCTTCCGGAAGAGCCTCCGCAATCGCCTGACCGATGTTCAGTTTTTTTGCCACTGCTTCCGTTGCAGTCCGGCTGTTTCCTGTCAGCATCACGACACTAATACCGTCGTTATGAAGCTGTCGGAAAGTTTCCGGAGCCGCTACCGTTCGGCGACTCCCACACCCAAACCGAGGAGGGTGAACATATTCAGCGAGCTGTTAAGAATAGACCTACATGCACGCACGAAGAATGGCCATCCAAGCCACGGTATCACCGGAGTGGAAACGATCATCCTGAACCAAATCCAGAAGTGCTTCGATGCCGCCCACCCCAACGGATTTCCGGGAATGTACTTTCCCATGGCAGACGCCAGGACAGGGAACGTCAGAATGGCCCAGAGCCAAAAGCAGCGACTCATGTCTGTGAGCTCAGGGTCTTCGTCGTCGTCGGCGTTGACCGCCTTCGGCTCGAGCGCCATTCCACAAATGGGGCAATCGCCGGGTCCCGAACGCGCGATTTCAAGGTGCATGGGGGAGCGTCAATTCCGGCCTAAAGTTGGCTCTTCCGCGAATTTGGTGCAACTGGTGGTAACAGCCGCAAGGGTCGCACATGTCGTTTCCCGGACCATGGAACCGAACTCAGAATGCGTTCGTGGAGTCGCTCAAGGGAATCGCGCTTGCCGATGTTCATGCGGTGAAAAAGACGGCTCATTGGTCCCGCAGCATAGTCTTCGACTCATGGGCATCGTGCGCGAGACTGGCGAGTGATCTTCCAGGCCTACGTAAAAAGCGCTGCCGCGCTTAACCGGCGGACGCGACCACTGCACCACGGATTCCAGACCCTGCAGGGGGCCAGGGAATTACCAATTTTCTCTTTAGGACTCACTCTTATTCTCTTGACAGCACCTTTCGCTTCGTGGTATTTGGCCCGCAGCAGCTCGGAATCGGGCGCCTCACAACGACTGCCGAACCGGGACTGAGCAGGTATCTTGGGTGGAGTAGCACGGTATTTGGGGGGGCCGCAGGTCATTTCAGTAATTCTCGGGTTGGGTGGACCCGCAGCTCCGCAATTTCATTCTTGAATATTTCGTCGCGGCCGCTTGCATAAGCGTCGCGCTCGCTGAGATCTGCTTGATCTCCGTGCGGCGTAGCTTTGCGCGCGATGACCTACCTTGTCGTTTAAAAGGGGTCGATATGAAGAACGATATTTCACGGCTGCATTATTTGGCGCTTGTCGCACTTGCTTTGCTCGCTCTGCTCCTCAGAGTCTCCACGGTTTCGGCGCAAACGGCCGGAACGGGGGCATTAACAGGCACGGTCACCGATCCTTCGGGAGCCGTGATTTCCGGAGCGACCGTTAGTGTCACCGACACAGCGACCGGGCAAACGCGCACGACAAAAACCAACGCTAATGGTTCATACGACATTCCGCTCTTGCCTCCGGGAAACTACAGCATGACGTTCGTGGCTACGGGCTTCAAGCAAGCCCTTGTGCCGTCCGTCACGGTTAGCGTCACTCAAACGGCCGTGCTCAACCGCAGCCTTGAGGTCGGTGAGCAGACCCAACAGGTGACGGTCCAAGCTACCGTGCAGGGCGTGCAGACGCAAAGTGCGACCGTCGGCACATTAGTAGGCACGCAAACGATCAACACGCTGCCGCTGAGTTCACGGAACTACACGCAGATTCTTGACCTTTCTCCGGGCGTAATGTCCAACGTGGCAAATGCGACGGCGTTCGGAAATGGCACACAAGACGTCAACGTGAACGGCGCGAACGCCGATCAAAACAACTACATGATGGATGGCGCCTCGATCGTGAACTACGGCAGCGGTGCCGCGGCACAATCGGGCAACTATGCGCCCGTCGGGATCCCGAACCCGGATTCGATCCAGGAGTTCAAGATTCAGACCTCGCAATACGATGCATCTTACGGGCGCAATCCTGGTGCTAGCGTTAACGTGGTGACGAAGGGCGGGACGAACCAATTTCACGGCGACGTCTGGGAATTCAACCGCAACAACTTCTTCAACGCGAACGACTTTTTCTTGAAGCACGCAGCGCTTCTTCCTGGGGGGAGCGGTATAAACACACCCCCTACCTTCAAAGAGAACCAATTCGGTTTCACGTTCGGCGGACCGATCAAGAAAAACAAAGTCTTCTTTTTCGGATCTTACCAGGGAACGCGGCAGCTCAACGGAGTCGTTGCGCAAGGCTATTCCCCTGGAGTGAATCTTCCGAGCATCAACGACTATGCTGGTGTCACTTCCGGGGTCTGCAATAACGTTCGCTGCACGAATAATCCCGCGGCCTATCAGGCATTCCTCGGCAGCCAATTTGGCGTAGGCGGACCCGAAAACCAAAACACGGGCTTTGGTTTTGGTCCTCCAATCGCTGCAGATGGCTCGAACATCAATCCGGCCGCTATCGCAATACTCCAAGCGGCGGGACCGAAAGGCGGTTACAATCAGGGCTTCTTCGTTCCGGGAGCCCCTGCGTCGTGCGCTGCTCCGTGTTTGTCCAATATTTCCGAAGCGGCTTATGCAAATGAGGACCAGTTCCTGATCAATACGGACTACGACCTGTCGAGCAAAAACACCCTTTCCGAGCGTTACTTCCATTCGCATGATCCCTGGGAAAACAACTTCTCGTGTTTTGGAACATGCATGCCCGGGCAGCCGGAGGCGGAAAATTACACTAGCGACGAAGGCGTACTCAAGCTCACTTCCGTTCTCAGCAACAGTGTAGTCAACGTGGGGCGTTTCGCGCTGAATCGCTTGGTAACCGATAACAATGACGCATGGAATTTGAATGCGTGTGACGTCGGCATCACCCCAGGCGTTGCCAACGGAGTGCCATGCAGCAGTTTTACTCCTGCTGCAAACACAAATCCGGACGTTCTCAAACTTCCCTCGTTTGGTATTTCGGGAATTGCGAACGGTGGCTTCAATGCAGGCGCTTTTGACTTTGCCGGGAATCCCTACTCTGACAACTTGAACGCAATCACCACCTTTCAAGGCGGCGACGATCTGTCGTGGAACTTTCGGAAGCAAACCATTCGTGTGGGCGTGGAAGTTGATCGCACGCAATGGAATTTCGATCAACCCGCGGGATCTCGCGGTTTCCTGCTGTTTGCTTCTTTCGGCGATTTTCTGTATGGCCAGACGGGGTCGATCCTAGCTACGATCTTTGCGGATCGCGAACCGCCTATCGGGGATTACCATTTGCTGCGCCTGAATGACTATTCCAGCTACATTCAGGACGACATCAAGGCGACTAACACGCTGACCCTCAATTTGGGCGTCCGTTGGGAATACGACGGCTTGCCGACAGACAACAGCGGGTATTTCACAAACGTTTGGCAGGGATTACTCAACCAAGTGAATACCGGCTCTTACTTTCTCAATAACCCGGGCGGCACCTTGGCGGGTTTCGTAGTGCAATCCGACTATAACTCTGTCCCGTATGGCTTCCAGTCCCCCACGGGAGCCACGGGAGTATACGTGAACACGAATAAGACGCTGTTTCCGCACGGGTCGCCGTGGGATGTGTTCTCACCGCGAATCGGCCTTGCCTGGCAGCCGCTTAGCAGCAACAACAATCTGGTCATACGCGCTGGTTATGGCTGGTTCCACGACGAGGTGTACGGAAACTTGCTCGGCGACCAGTTGATGGGTAGCACGCCGTATAACTACGGTTATCCGGCCACTCAAACCCCTGAACAAAGCCTGAATAATCCGTATCCAGCCTCATTCGCGGGCATCACCACGGCTACCTGCGACAACGCGGTCGGACCGAACAACACGCAAGGACCCGGCTATAATTGCCCGGCGCTCGGCTGGCTGCCGCGGACTCTGGCGGCGCCCGTCGGCCTAGCGTCCGATTCGCAGTACTTCCAGGTTCCGCTTACCCAGCAGTACAACCTCGACGTTCAGTATCAATTCGCTCACGACTGGATCCTGGACGTGGGCTATGTCGGCTCCCATAGCACTCAGCAGTACGATTGGAACCGCGATGAAAACCCAGATTACATCGTGGCAGGCTGCGGACTCGGTGTTACATGCGCTGCCGGTTCGAACCTCGCAGACAATACACCGGCATCGGGCCTGTTCGGCGAGGTGCCAGCAAACTCCCTGCCTTACAACGATCCCGCTAACCCAACTGTAAACTGGGTCACGACAAATCAAGGTCCACTTCTTACAAGTGTAAGCCCGAATCAAGTGCAGCGCGTTCCCTACCTTGGCGTCAGCCCTGGGGGAGACGCTGTTACGGAGACTGACGGAGGTGCCCTGTATAACAGTTTGCAGGTCCAGGTCTCCCATCATTTCTCGCAGGGCTTGATGATCCAGGCAGCGTACACTTGGAGCAAGCTTATCACGGATATCAATGCTTCCGAGTCCATCACCTCCTACGCGGTTGGTCAGGAGGGGAACGTCACCTCAGGCTCCGCAAATAGCGGCTATTCTTTGAACTCTGCGCAGCAATATGGACTCGCCGCGTCTAACCGCCCTCAGCGGTTCGTGGTGAGCTACAGCTACGACCTGCCATGGAAGAGCCAAGGCTGGACTGAGAAGCTGCTTGGAGGTTGGATGCTTTCTGGTGTGACCACGGTTCAGGATGGCGAGCCGTTTAGCGTGACCGACCCGAGCTTGGGTACAATTTACGGATTCACATCGAGCGGATCACCCAGTCGGGCTGAGTTTGCGAGTCCCAGGAATTGCAATTCGCTGGGCAACTGCCAATCGGCGATACCACTCTCCACCCCTGGTGGTATCGAATCACGGCTGGGCGGCTACATCAACGCTGCTGCCTTCACTCCGTATGACTCGACCGTCGCGTCGTCTCCGCTTTGCGTCGGCGGAACGCCTAACCCTGGCGGAAGCGGAAGCGCGCCATGCGGCAGCGCTGGTTCGACGTACGTAAACGCGGGAACCGCGTTCGGGAACTCTGGAGTCGGGATCATGTTTGGACCGGGTCAGTTCAACTTTGACATGGCTCTAATCAAAATGACACCAATTACCGAGCGAACGCGGTTGGAGTTCCGGTTGGAGGCTTACAATCTGTTCAATCATCCCCAATTTAATAACCCGGAGAGTACGGCTCTGAACAGCCCAACCTTCGGGGTAATCAATAGCACTACCGTGCCGCCGCGTGTGCTGCAGCTCGGCTTGAAGTTCTATTTTTAGCCTAAGCGATGATCGAGCCAAGTCCTGCCCCGTCCTTCGATCGGAGGACGGGGCTTTCGTTATTAGGCGACGTCTTGCTGGACTCCACGCGGCATGACGATGAGTACCATGATCAGAACGTCGTAAACGTGCCAGCGCAGCACGTGCAATGCGATGAAATCTGGAGTTTTGCGGGCGCAAAGGCAAAGAACGTAAGGCCAGATAAACAAGCTCAGGGATAGGGCGATATTTAGACGTGGACCGCGCTAGACGCAGACTCGAGGCTCTGCGTTAGCTATCGTGTCGGTGGGCGTGACGGCGCAATCGCTTACGAGTTCATGCAGGATTTGGCCTATCGCCTCAAAAATCGCGTTCAGCTAACTACCGACGGCCATCGCGTATATGTGAACGCGGTAGAAGAAGATGCTTTCGGCGCGGCAATTGACTACGCGATGTTGGTCAAAATCTACGGCTCTGACGAATCAGACGACTCGCGCTACAGCCCGCCCGCAGTGATCGAATGCAAGCCAATAGCGATAACCGGGAACCCTGACCCGAAGCACATTTCGACTAGCTTTGTGGAGCGCCAAAACCTGACGATGCGGATGGCGATGCGCCGCTTTACGGGTCTAACAAACGCTTTCAGTAAGAAAGTTGAGAATCGTGCGGCGGTGGTTGCGATTCACTTCATGCACTACAACTTCGCGCGGATTCATAAGACGCTGAGGATTACCCCGGCGATGGTCGCTGGCCTCGCCGATCACGTGTGGGGCCTAGAAGAAATCGTGCTTCTGGCAGACTGAGCAAAGGGGAGCGACAACCTTATTGATCGCATGGGCCTGTTTCGCTACTCTACTATCGTGGCTTACCTATCTACCTTCCTGTTTGCGAATCCTTCGTTTCTGGACGGGGTTGCTCATCTTCTGGATTTTGAAGGCAACTGCACTGCATACAACGTCGGCCGCGGCGGACAAGAGGCGGATGTGCGTGCTCTTTATGCCGATTGGCTAAGCGTGGGCATCACTCTGGACGATGCGATGACTAAGATTTCGGCGAAACAATTTGTCGAAGCGCGATAAGCACAAAAATCGCCAGCTTCCCGCCTCCAATCCTACAGGGTTCCAGATTACCGCTCACGCAGCCCATTTCTCCGGTCCATTGCCCCGCCAGATATTCTGGTCCGATACAACGATGCTGTACCGGGCGGTGCCGACAGAATTATGGCAATGGCGGAAGGGCAAAGAGGCACCGACAATCGCTAGAAACTAAGGTCGTAGACTCAAATTGCCGAGCACAGAAAATCGGTTCGATTTTCAGTTTCATCGTCTGCATGACAGCCATCGTTGGCGGAGCATTCCTGATCTATACCGGAAAGAGCGCAGGATACGGACTGGCGGCGATAATTTCGGCTCTGACCGCTTTAGCGGCCGTTTTGATCGTAGGACGGATTAAGCAACAAGCCGAACTTCGCAAGAAAGCCGAAGCCCTCGCAACCACGACTTAAAGCTCAAACTGAGACACTACCGAGGTGGGGGAACTTGACCACTATTGACGCGGCCGGAACAGCTTACAATCGCGGCACGCAGTAGCCCCTGGTCAAGTCGATCACCGCCCATAATCAAATCTCGGGATTCTGTTAAGACGCCGCCCTACACCTGCTCGGAGAGTCGGCTTGCCACATCGCCGCTCCCAGCTCAAGTTTGTGCTACCGACCACATCGGAAGCTACTGGCCCAAGCGTCGCGGCGGCGAATGCGGGGTCCCGCGCCTGCGGCCAATCCCAACCGCAGTGGGTTCAGCCCGAACAGGCTTTGGAATTGCCGGACGGATCCAAAAACTGCCGCGCATTTTTGTTTAGCCAGCACGGTCTCCGGTGAATCTCTTCCGCCCGCGAAACCACCATTGCCCGCGACGCGTCCATAGGGTGGACGCCGAATAATCACGGTCCTGCTGGAAATTAGCTCCTGCGCTTGATCGGCACTTTTTCATTCACCGTTCCCGGATTCTCATGGTGCCGTGTTTCACTGGCGGTTCAGCTTACCTATCAGGTGTTTTTCGAGGGCTGTCTGAGTGCTATTTCAGGCGAGTATCGACACACTGCGTGAGCGGCTCGAACGTGACGGTTTCGTGGTGTACCCGCGACTTCTCGGCGGCGAAGAGGCGGCCTGTTTTCTCGATGGCTTGGATGCCTGCCCCGATATCGCCTACGACGAGATTCTTGCTCATCCAGCCGTAGCATCTTTGGCCGCTGATTCGCGCCTATACGCCATGGTTCGGGACCTTCTTGGGCCGGACGTTGCGCCTTTCCGTGCAACCTTGTTCGGTGATCCTGCCGGACCGGCCATGGCTTCGGGCTGGCATCAGGACGTAGCCCTCCCGATGACCTCTATCCGCGAAGCTCCCGGTTGGGGGCCTTACCTCGTTAGAGCAGGCATCGTGCACGCCAAGGCGTCCGCCGGAGCACTTGGCGAGGTGCTGTCGCTGCGGCTGCGTCTGCGCACCTTTGCGCGCGATTACTCGCTTGACCATGTTGCTCTGCGTACTATACCGGGCACCCATCTTCTCGGCGTGTTGGACGACACTGAGATCGCTCGCCTGGCCGCGGAGCGCCCCGCCACGATCTGCGAGATTCCAGTGGGTGGCGCCTTGGCGATGAAGCCGCTTCTCATCCACGCGGGGTCGGAATCTGCCTCTCCCGCGTCAGCGCCAGTGCTTGCCATCGACTACGCCACTCCCGCGCTCATCGCGCAGGGCCTGGCCCTGCAATAGCGCTAGGAAAAAACAACCAAGATGGCAAGGGATTGGGTCGGACCGCTAATCGTCCGGTGTTGTAAGGCTCCAGCGGAGGATAGAGCCACGTCATGGGATCTCTTATAGGGGAGTCCACGGCTCAAAATTCCCCTGTCTCCGCTGTATCCGTAATGTTCGAGACAGCAACCGAAGCACCCCTATTCGAAATGGATCGGTACGCGCAGCCATCGTCGACGAAGTCCCCAAAACCGAAAGAGTGAAGACGAAGACTATGAGCGGTGCGTGCCGACGCAATCGATCACGTTTGATCAGGCCGCGGGCGTTGTAAAGTCATTCGATTTGCCGAACAGATCTTTTGGCGCGCGCTAGACCCACGCCTCACAAGGATAGTTGTCGTGACTCAGGTCATTCGCTACGTCGGGACCAAGACTGACCACCGTCACACGCTGTCCGTTTGCGAGACGTTGGAGCAAAATCGCGGACCCGTTGGCAAAGCGCATGGCATCGCGATGCCTATTTTCAATCACGTCTATCTGGGTGAAAACAACGTTCTCAACCGAACGAACACCTGCCGAGGGTTGCATGGCAAGTGGAATGTCGCGTAGGACCAGTCGAGCACCTGGTGGGATGCAAACGGCGGGAACAGACTGTACTCTTCTCACCCGAAATAGGCCTTTTACGCTTTCCCAAAGAGCTGAACATGCGTTCCGTTGGGGGGTACCAATTCCTCGGGCGAGGTCAGCCCTTTCGAACCCGTCGGGAAAGTACAGACGACTAATTCCTCGCCCGCGTTCGCGAGCCGATTCGGAACGCCCAGGGGACCGCGAAGCACATATCCCACAAGGTGAACCACGCGAAAAGAGCGGCGGATCGCGCCGAAGGCCTTGTGGCGCTGCGCCCAGCAAATTCGGGTGTTGACGCGACGGACGCGAGGGATCAGCGATGAGCAGATGAGCAAAGAACTCGCCGCCTACTAAGGGGCTGAAAGGGTTACTCTGGCTTCTTCCAGACACCCTCAGTGTTGGAGGACCTGGATCAATGGATTCGACGACGATTGCGATCTGTGACCTGGAAGCAATGAAAGCGCGGCAGGCGACGGTACGAGCAACTCCGCCAACGCGGGGTCGAACGCGACCTCGCCGTACGAACAGTGCGCATTCCGCACGATCCCTGGCGCTTGTCGAGAAGTCGGGGCCTTGTCTATCGCGTTTCCGGTAGCTTACTTCGGCTCGCTGGGGCTTCCTCGATTCTTCGATGGCGTGCCGTAACCCACAGAACCCCCGGATGCGGACCCGCATGTGTGGTGGCGTGGTAGGGGAGAGCGCGACCACTCCCCCCTATGCCCGTTGATTCACTATCTCTGTGCCACAATAACCGGGACGCTTTGGGCGCGGCGCGCTTCTTCGACAGCGGCCGCGTGGGCCAAAGCAGGATCATAAACGAATGTCTCGCCGAGGTCCGTGATTCGCAGCGCGTAAACCACGTGTCGTGTTCCGCGCGTGCCAATCAGCACTGCGCTTTTGCCCGCGGGTGCGTCTTCAATGATGGGCACCAGCTCGCAGGCGACCCGTCGGCCGCTCTTCGCATCGCGGATCACCCATTCTTCAGAAAATGCGCTGTCCTCGTCGAACGAGAGCAGGTATTCGCCGGCAGGAAGTGTTGCCTGCCCCCAATGGGCCTCAAACGGCAGCGTGAACTTGCCCCGGAACGTCGTTTGCGCGCTCGCGGTTCCGGCCAACAAGCAAGTTGCCAGCAACGCCGCGGCGAAAAGCGTGAATTTTGTTGCCACTCGTACGATCTTGGTTTTCATCGTCGTTCCCTCCTTATGTTGGCTGATGCGTCCCGCTCACTGCGACGGCTGGCATCGCCTTTGCCCTTCATCTGAAAAGGCGGAAACCGAGGAAGAAAACCCGCGAGTTGTGAAAATTTTTTTGTTGCTCTCCGAGCTGAATCGGCGTCTGTGTTACAATGGCTCACCGTCTTTTTCTGGCTTATTCCCTTGAGCAGCGTGGAGGAATCGATGGCTGGATCCTCTACTCAGCAGGTTACCAAGCTCCTTCAGGCTTGGGCCCAGGGCCAGGACTCTGCGCTGGACGAGTTGCTCCCCATCGTCCATCAGGAACTCCGCCGTGTGGCTCGCCGCCACATGATCGGGGAGCGAGCCGGCCACACCTTGCAAACCACGGCGCTGGTCAACGAAGCCTACTTGCGGCTTGTAAATTCCCGGAAGGTCCGGTGGCAGGACCGCACCCACTTCCTTGCTATTTCATCCCGGCTGATGCGCCGAATCCTGGTGGATTCCGCGCGCGCCCACCGCTCCAAGAAACGCGGCGCGGGCGTCTCTAAAGTGACGCTCGATGAAGCATTGATCGGCCCGCAAGAGAAGGGGCAGGACTTGATCGCTTTGGACGACGCGCTCAAGTTGTTGGCCGAAGTCGATCCCCGGAAAAGCCAGGTCGTGGAGCTGCGCTTCTTTGGCGGGTTAAGCGCGGAAGAAACCGCCCAAGTGCTGAACCTTTCTCCCGACACCGTCCTGCGCGATTGGAACTTGGCGAAGGCGTGGTTGAAGCGCGAGGTCACGAAGAAGGCGGCCCGATGAAGCGAACTGCGGGGATACGCTCAACGGGAGTGATGACAGGATAGATCGGAAGAAAGGTTATGCCCTCGGAGCGTTGGCAGAATATCGAGCAGTTGTACCACGCCGCGCTGGAGCACAAGCCGGAGCGCCGGGCAGCTTTTCTCAAGGAAGCCTGCGCGGGCGATGACGCTTTGCGCCGCGAAGTGGAATCGCTAATCGCCGCGAACGAGCAAGGGGACAGCGGCTTCTTGGAGAACGCAGCGGTAACCGCTAGATCGCTCGAGAAAGGCAGCAAGCTCGGGCCATATACGATCGTGGAACTTCTTGGTTCGGGCGGCATGGGCTTGGTGTATCGCGCTCGCGACAGCCGCTTGGGTCGTATGGTCGCGATTAAAGTTTTGCCTCAGCGCCTTTCTCTGACGGCCGATCTGCGCAGACGGCTGAATCAGGAAGCTCGGGCCTTATCCAAGCTTTCCCATCCGAACATCTGCGCGCTCTACGACGTCGGCCACCAAGAAGGCGCGGATTTTCTGGTTTTGGAGTACGTCGAGGGCAAGACACTGCGCGAGATGTTGGCTTGTGGAATGCTGCCGATGCAGAGGGCGATTCTCATCGCCTTGCAAATTGCAGAGGGCCTTGCCAAGGCCCACGAAGCCGGAATCATTCATAGAGACCTGAAACCCGAGAACGTGATGGTTTCCTCCGATGTAGTCAAGGTCCTCGATTTCGGATTGGCCAAGCTCAGTCCTGCGAGTGAGGACGAGGGCACCACGCGCACGCAACTGAGCGCGCGTACGGAACCGGGATTGATGTTGGGCACGCCCAAGTACATGTCGCCCGAGCAGGCCACCGGCCAGCCGCTCGACTTTCGAACCGATCAGTTCTCTTTCGGCACCGTGCTCTACGAAATGGTGACCGGAAAGCACCCTTTTCAGAGGGCAGCTCCAGCGCAAACGCTCTCAGCAATTATCGAAGAGGAGGCCAGAGCTATTGCCTCTTTGAATCCCGCAGTTCCCCCTCCGTTTTGCTGGGTGATTGAACGCTGTCTGGCGAAGGAACGGGAGAAACGCTACTTTTCGACCCGCGACCTGGCGCGCGATCTTGCGGCGATTTACGATCGTCTGAAGGATCTGCAAACCCGGTCGCCCGAGGATCTTGGTAACAGCTTGCCCGCGCCGGGCTCGGCGCTCATCGGGCGAGAAAAGGAATTGACCCGCGCGAAACAGCTGTTGCGGCGGCCCGAGGTGCGATTGATCACCATCACCGGGCCTGCGGGTATCGGCAAATCGCACTTTGCAACTGACCTGGCGCGCAAGGTACGCGACGACTTTTCCTCCGGTGCTTACTTCGTGCCGCTCGCCGCGGTCAGCGATGCCAGTCTGCTTCCAGCTTTCATTGCCCAGGCGCTAGGGGTACGAGTGTCCGGAGGCCAGACGCCGGTAGAGAGCTTGAAGGAGTATCTGCGGAAAAGCTTCGGCGCGCCGGTGTTGCTGTTGATCGACAACTTTGAGCATCTGGTTGCCGCGGCGCCGCTGCTTTCCGAACTGCTGACACTCGCATCTGGCCTGAAGATCCTGGTGACCAGCCGGGCGGCCCTGAGAATTCATGACGAAAACGAATTCCCCCTGCCTCCCCTGGCGCTGCCCGACCCCAAGACACCGCTCCCGGTTCACGCGCTTTCGCGGTGCCCGGCCATCGCTCTGTTTGTGCAGCGCGCCGCGGCGGTGAAGCCGGACTTTGCGCTTACCAACGAGAACGCGCCCGCCGTGGCGGAAATCTGCATTCGTCTGGACGGCTTGCCTCTGGCCATTCAACTTGCTGCAGCGCGGATCAAGCTGCTGCCACCCTCCGCCATGAGGAGCCGTTTAGCCAGCCGCCTGCATCTCTTGACCACGGGTGCGAAAGACTTGCCCGCTCGCCAGCAAACTCTTCGGCAGGCGATCGATTGGAGTTACGACCTGCTGAGCGAGCCCGAACAGAAACTTTTCCGCCGGCTTTCGGTTTTCGCGGGAGGATTCACGCTGGAAGCGGCGGAATCCGTCTGCGACACGAAGAAAGATCTGGGACTGGACTTGTTGGATGGAATGGCGTCCATGGTCGATAAGAGTTTGGTGCGACAGATGGAGCAGGCCGACGCAGAACCGCGTTTTGCAATGCTCGAGACGCTTCGAGAGTACGGGCTGGAAAAGCTGGCGGCCAGCGGAGAAGAGCCGCCGACAAGGCGAGCCCACGCCGCCTACTGCTTGGTATTGGCGGAGGAAGGAGCGGGAGAGAACCCCGAGGGTGAGCTTAGGGAATGGATGAACCGATTTGAGACCGAGCACGACAATTTTCGCGCGGCCCTCGATTGGCTTGTCGCAACACACAACGCAGACTGGGGACTCCGCCTGGGCATCGCTCTTTTCCGTTTTTGGGAGATGCGCGAGTATTTCACTGAAGGGCGAGAACGACTCGGAAAGCTGCTGAGACTCGATGGGGCGGCGGTGCCGAGTAATGCGCGCATGCGGATCCTTTTTGCCGCGGGAGTTCTGGCGGCGGAACAGAGCGACTATGCTGCCGCCGACGAACTGCTGAAAGCCAGTCTGCAGATCGCCCGCTCGTCGGAAGACAAGCGGAGCATCGCCGTTGCGCTGAACGCGCTGGCTGTCATTACTCGCGACAAGGGTGATCTTACGGCCTCGGCAACCCTGTTCGAAGAAGGCCTTGCTCTCTGGAAGGACCTCGGCGACAGGCTGGCCGTTGCGCGCGGGCTCAGCAACCTGGCAACGGTGGTGAAGTCACAGGGGAATCACACCCAGGCTCGTGCTCTCTACGAAGAATGCCACACGATTTTCCGCGACCTCGGCGACTGGACGGGTGTCGCTTGGGCGCTGAATCACCAAGGCGATGTGTTGCGCGACCAGGGTGATTTGACAGCCGCGCGATCGCTTTACGAACAGAGCCTGGCGGCATTTCGGGAATTGAACGACCGGTGGGGAATCGCCGGTTCGCTCGCGGATTTAGGGAACCTCACACGGGAGCAAGGAGACTGCGCGGCGGCCGGTGTACTATATCGCGAGAGCCTCGCCCTGTTTCAAGGTCTGGGACATAAGCGCGGCATCGCTCGCGTTTTGGAAGCGCTCGCCTCTTCCGCGGCGGCGCAGGAACAAGCGGAGCGTGCCTTGAGGCTCGCCGGTGTGGCAGCTGCGCTGCGACAAACGATCGGTGCCCCGGCGACTCTGGCCGAACAAGCAAAACTGGAACAAAGCCTCGATCCTGCCAGACGAGCGCTGACGACCACAGCAAGCAGGACTGCGTGGCTGGAGGGATGGGTGATGCCGGTCGAAAGGGCCATCGGCGACCTGCTGCGGTCTACCTCTGCCGCGGGTGCGAACTGAATTGCCAGCGAAGACGCCGAGTGTCTGCCGCCGTGGAAGGAAAGTTCCGGTCGCGAGAGAAGCAGCTTATTCGGCTGCGCTTGGATCGATCATTTGACGCACCACGGAGATACGATTTGCGGGAAAGCCTCCGCGTTTGGCGTGCTCACGAATGGAGGCTTCGTCGGGAGCAAGGTACACGCAATAGAACTTGTCTCCCACTACGTAGCTTTGCAGCCACTGAATCGTCGGGCCCATTCCCCGGAGTACAGCCACCGACTTACGGGCGATCTCGCGGAGTTCCGCGTCCGAGAGATTTCCTGCGCCGGGGATTTCACGCTCGATCATGAACTTTGGCATGTGGTATCCTCCGTTTCACGAATGCTAGCAGGCGCATCACCGTGTGACAAGCCACGTGAGTTCGCGCAGCGCTGAACTGTCGTCCCCGACCGGTCGTCAAGTCAGGAGGCCGTGAAATGGATCTCAAATCGGCTCAAAAGCCGCTCAAAGAGCAATATCGCAAAGATCCGGCCGCTTCGCGAATTACGCTCAAGGCCAAAGGTGGCCAAACCGAGACGCCGATTGCATGCTCGGTCGCTATTGGACGCGCTGTCTACGACGCTCAAGCTCACACGGGTGTTGGGGGCGCGGGTACGGCGGCCTGTTCCGGAGATCTTCTCCTGGGAGCGTTGTCGGCTTGCGCTCAAATCACATGCCAGATGGTCGCAGCGGCCATGGGAATACACACGGAGCGTATCGAAGTTACGGTCGAGGGAGATTTGGATCTTCGCGGCACCCTGGGCATAGCCAAGGACGTGCCGGTGGGATTCCAGCTCATTCGCGTTCGATTTGATATCGACGCGCCGCAAGCAACCGAGGAGCAATTGCGCGGACTGCGGGAAAAGACCGAGCAATACTGCGTAGTCATGCAAACGTTAGTTCAACCGCCAAACCTGCAGTCCCAGTGGGTAACCTCGTAAAATGGCTCGTTGTCCGTTCGCTCGGCTTGCGGATCGGCCGTCGATCCCAGCTGCTGCTTCTACGTTAGGCCAGATGAGGCGGTTTGAGTTCGTTCGATAAACTCGCCCACAATTGCGGCACAATCTTCAAGAAACTCCCTGTCTCGCAGCGAGAAAGCCGCGTGATCGTGGCTATCTATGTCAATCTCACCGACAACGGCTCCATTGGCTCGAACCGGAACAACGATTTCGGAGTTGGTGTTCGGCGAGCAAGCGAGATAGCGCGGATCGGAGCTCACGTCGTCCACAATCACGGTACTGTTCTGCGCGACGGCTGCTCCGCAGATTCCCCGTTTCACGGGAATGCGTACGTGCTCGGTCGGTGCTCCGCGAAACGGTCCGAGGACAAGTGTCTCCGGGTCATTGGCATCGAGCATGTAGAAGCCCGTCCAGTTATAGTAGGGCAGCCGCTGCGGAATAGTTTCGACGACGAAGTTCTGCAGAGCCGTTAGTTCACTCACGCGCTCCGCAAATGTGCGCACTTCGGAAAGGATTTGGGCAAACACTTCATCCGACATGTCTGTATTCTACTCCCTTGGCATACCATAACTTCGCGCATTCGAACGCTACTGAGATCACACAATGGCGAGCTAATGACCCGGATTCCGGGCTGATTCCGATCACCCGCCGTGTTCCCCAGCCGCCGTTCTTCCCCATTTTTTACTCACCGGCGCTGGGCGTCTGTGACGGTCCGTTCGGCTCATAGAAGAGCTGATACAAAAGGGTCTCCATCGCTCTGGTCAGTTTCTCAAGCGTCTCAACAGCAGGTACGGTGTGCCCATTCTCAACGCGCGAGATGTAGCATCGAAGTAGCCCTGTCCGTTTCCCAATATCTCCCCGTGACAGTTTCTTTGCTTCACGCAGCGCACGCAATCCAATCTATCGCCAACGATCATGACAGTTCCTTCCTGCAGGTCTGTGAAACCCGCAATAAAAATACCTACGCGCAAGACACCACGATCTGCATCGCATCCGTTTCCCGGCCGTCTGAAGCGAATATTCTAATTCGCCTTTTCCGGAAATAGACCCGGCAGCCAGCGCGAGGCGAGTCCTGCCGAAAACACAAGTCGTAGAGGCGCACGTGAGCTTTCTGACGTAAGGACGCCTCGCTTTGTGAGGGCGGAGACGATCCTCCGTGCATGGCGCTCGCCCACCCCAACGATCTTGGCAACGTCGGATCGAGGCAGTTCTCCTCGGTATAGAATCGCTTCGAGGATGCTTTCTGACTTGGGCGGAAGCTCCCGAATCCTTATCTCTTCTTCAGCCCACAGAAGAATGCGTGTGCGGAGCCGATCCGGTTGCATCAGTCCCTCCATGAACTCGACTTGGTCGATGCAGGTTCGGAGAAAGAAATCGGTAAATCGCACCAGAGCTTCCTCGCTGAGATCGCCTCGCCCGTCGAGATCGTTGCGCCGTGGAGCGTCGCAGGCGGCGAGCAACGCTTTGTATCTGTCAACGTTGCGCGCCAGCCCCCTCGCCACGGACCATACGGCACCCGTGTTGAGCGTCTCCAGCAGCATCGCGTGCGACATTAGACGCGCAACGCGACCGTTTCCGTCCACGAATGGGTGAATCCACACAAGGCGATGATGCGCACCCGCCGCGTTAAGAATTGAATCGGCCTTGCTGAGGTGACTATAGACTTCGTCGAAGCGAGCCAGGAAGCGCGGCACGGCACCGGGACTGATGGACACGTGATCGCCAACTTTCACGTCCCTTTCTCTGAACTCGCCGGGGACGACGCGAACGCGTTCATGCGTATCCGGGTCGGTTGTCCACAATAGGTCTGTGGGCAACAGGTCACAAAATCGCCGATGGATTTCACAGATGCCATCACTTGTTTCTGAGCGTCCTGTCAGACCTCCCTCGTCGATCCATTTTTGGACCGCGATGTGCGCCTTTGCCTCCAGCTGCAAATCCCGTTTTCGCGCATCCTTGCTGTAGTTGTTCTTTAGCGCTCGCTCAATGTCGATCGGATGAGTGTCGTGGCCTTCGATCAGGTTGCTGTAATAGCAGTTCATCGCACGGACCAGATCGGCAAGGGATGTCAGCAGGGTCGACGGCAGACTGCAACGAAACGCAGCAGAACTCTGGGCCAATTCCACAACGAGATCTGTCAGAACTGCCCGGTGACGGGAGCCTTCTGCAATGAGCAGGGGCTCCATTATCGAGACCGCTTCACGACGATCGGTAGCCGCTTTGATGTCCGCACTCATGCCCTAATTGTACCTCATGTATGTGCATGTTTTTAATGGTTTTAGTTAACTCGTATTGCACAACTGTCCTTCTGCAAGTCCGCTTCTATGGCCGGGTAAAGGGGGAGCACGACGATCGAATTCTCTTAGATCTCGCAGGCTACAAGAGCGCTCGCGTGATTGCCAAGATGCTGCATCGCTCGGAAGCTGCGATAGGTTATCGCCTGACGACGCTTGGAAAGAGTAGCCGCGTTCACGTGGAAGGCTTCACGAGATCTGCTCTTGCCAGCGAACTCCATCTTTCAATGGGCGCGATCCAGCTGCTGATTGTCGAAGGCCTGTTGGAAGTGAGGGATCCTCGCATCATTCGGGAATCCCTTGACCGTTTGCGCGAGTCTGGTCGCCTAGAAGTGATTCGGCAGACCGAAGGTCACCAGGCGGCCGACCTTACGAGCCTTGACGGCTCAATCAGTCGAGACCGTCACTTTCGTTTGTTTCGTATGATCTTCGCAGGGAAAGCAAAGAGTCATTCCAGAACGTTCCTCATCGTCAGCATAAACGCAGATTCTCCTGCCCGGCTGTCACCCTAATTTCAGCCAACTCCACCGTCATAAAGGTTGCCGCTTCTCTTGAAAGTGCCCCTGACGAAAAGGAAAGGCTGTATGCTAATACAGAACGACTCGAATGACGACGGCCATCTCTCATCCCTTCCCTCCCGTTGAAGTCGCGGCCAAAATTGGTGTGTCGCTTGGCATCGGTTTACTCGTCGGATTGGAACGCGAGTGGGCGCACAAAGACCTAGGGGTTCGCACTTTCGGAATCAGCGCTTTGCTGGGAATGTTGAGTTCGCTCGCTGGCTCGCCCTTTGCTCTGGTGTGCCTGGTGGGTGTCCTCGTCGTCATCGCGTACGTAAATTGGCGAACGATGGTTGCCGAGCACGCGCTTGAAGCCACTACCTCGATAGCCCTGCTGGTGACCTTCGTATTGGGCACTTTAGTCGGACAAGGACACCTGTTCACACCCGTCGCATCCGCGGTGCTCTTGACCGCAATGCTTGCGTGGAAAACTGAGCTTCGTCAATTTGCCGGAAGGCTCAAGATTGAGGAAATTCGCAGTGCGGTCTTGCTGGCGCTGCTGGCATTCGTGATTTATCCCATCCTGCCCAATCGGTTTGTTGATCCCTGGCGTCTGGTGAATCCACGAGAGGCTTGGGTGATCGTGGTAGTAATTGCGGGTATCGGCTTCGTTAATTATGTGCTGTTGAAAATCTACGGCACGCGGGGACTATACATAAGTGGCTTTCTCGCCGGATTGGTGAACAGCACGGCTGCCGCCGCGGAGCTGGCAGGACCGGTGGGAGCCGGTTTGACGTCGGCCGAGGTGGGCATAGCGCCTCTGCTACTTACCATTGTCGCCATGTTTGCCAGAAACCTGCTTATCCTTGCCCTATTCGCTCCTGCGGCGGCGCCGGCGGCGGCAATCCCGCTCGTTGCGATGACGATTGGCGCACTCCTCGTCGTCTGGCGCGCAAAGCGCCAAGCTGGGCAGTCCCAGGCCGACATTCACCTAGAGTCTCCCGTCTCCATCCGGCACGTTTTCACATTTGCGGTGCTCTTCTTGATCATTCAGATTGTTTCGATATTGGGAGAGCGCTACTTCGGAAAATTCGGTTTCCTTGGCATCAACTTTCTGGGAGGACTGGTGAGCAGCGCGAGCACGGCGGCGGCGGCCGCCAAAATGGTGGGACACGGGCAAGTGGCTGCAAATCTTGCGGGAACTGGAGTGGTCCTCGCTTCCCTTGCGAGTGCGATGGTGAACTTGCCTATCATCCATCGCAGGTCCAAAAATCCCGCCCTGACGAGGCGCATTGCGATTTGTACAGCTACTTTGATCGCGATCGGAATTGCGGCGTTGCTGATCACTCATCGATTCGCGTTCTTCAGAGCTTCTTTCTGAGGAAACTCTCGTCGGCAATCATCGACATCGATGGCACTTTCTGACGCCACCTGCCGGGTTCCCGGTCGATAACAATTAGGCCTGCCAGCGCGGCGACCTGTCCGGCGTGCTGCTCGATCTACGAGGCTACGCAACTTGGTCTTTTGCGTTGAGAATTCTACTCGGCGCTGAGGAGGCCAAGGGCTGACAAAAAGATTACAAAGCCACGCTTGACATACAGCACTGCTTCGGCCCAGTATTCAAACTGTCTTGTAGCTGTAAAACGGTTGCAAGTAGAAATGCAGTTAAAAAGGGGACGGTCAAGGGAATGTCGTCAGGCGCTTTACTTGCGAATGGTTCGCAATTGGGAAGGTCAAAACGGGAAACAACTATTACCCGCCCTTCCCTGATGGAAGAGTTGATCGCGCGAGGAGTGCGCATCACCAGGCAAAGGCGATTACTTGTAGACATTATTCAAGACTCGCCTCGGCACCTTGATGCCGCCACCTTGCTGGAGATTGCTAGACAGCAGGATTCAGCGATCAACCAAGCAACCATATATCGGACGCTGGCACTGCTCAAGAATTGTGGCCTGATTGATGAACTGGATCTCATGCATCTGGAAGGCGAAAAGCATTATTACGAGGCGAAGACCAGCAGCGACCACTGCCATATGGCGTGCTTCTCTTGCGGAGCCATCCTCGAGTACGCGAGCCCGTCCTTCGAAAAACTGAAGAAAGAGATCGGAGCCAACAGCGGATTCCAGATTCGCGTGGCACGGTTGGAGCTGGGCGGACTCTGCAAGAAGTGTGCTAAGGCAAGCGCGTAACCCATTTTTTATTTCATCTATCTGCGAGCCGGTCGCAAGTAGAAAAACAAGGCTCGACACCGGGCCTCCAAAACAAAACGGTCCCCACGACGAAACCTTTTCGCGAAGGGTCGTGGGGACCGAAATCGACAACCCGGACGGGCTGACGACCGTTGGCATTGTACGGCAACCAACCGCCGGTGTTGCAGGAGAATCAAACCGAATGGCTGGAATCCGTGGATGCCGTGTCTTCCCTTGTACGCGTCTCTGCCCCAAAGCAGTAATCAATTCCCTCATTCTAATCTCCGAGTTGTTCGTGCTGGCGTTTTGGCTTCTAGCTCCCGCGTGGGCCGGAATGGGCGGAAGCATTTCCGGAACGGTAACTGATCCCAGCGGAGCGGTCATAATCAAAGCAACGGTTACCGCGACGAATACCGCGACCGGAATTCGGCAAACGGCGAGCACGGACGACAAGGGTTTCTATTTCTTCGCTAGCTTACCGGTAGGCCACTACGATCTGGAAATCGCGGCGACATCGTTTCGGCCTTATCGCCGGACGGATGTGGCCATTGACGCGAACAGCGCGCTCACCGTCGATGCTGTTCTCAGGGTTGGAGAGCGATCGGATGTGGTCACCGTTGCCGGGAATCGACTGCAGGTAGACACAACGAGTACTCAGATGGGTGCCGTTATCACCGGTAGACAGATGACAACTGTGCCGCTTAACGGCCGGAGTTTCACGGATCTGCTCGCGCTCCAACCTGGCATTGCCCCCCTGACATCCATCACCTCCGATACCGTGCAGGATGTCGGCGCGAGCGCGCTTTCTCCTTCCGGGGATTTGAATCCAGGTACGATCTCCATAAACGGCCAACGAGAATTTGCAAACGCTTTCATCGTGAATGGCAGCGATGCGGAGGAAGACGTGAACATGGGAGCCGCTATCGTTCCGAACCTAGACTCGATCGCCGAGTTCCGCATTCTCACTAACAACTTCGATGCCGAGTATGGCGAATTCAGCGGCGGCCAGATCAATGTTGTTACGAAATCGGGGGCAAATGCGCTTCACGGAGATGCTTTTGAATTCGCCCGCGACACGGATCTCGATGCACGCAACTACTTTTCACCGACGCGCGGCGCGTTCGACCAGAACCAATTTGGCGGCACTTTGGGAGGACCAATCCGAAGAGACAAAATCTTCTTCTTTGCGGATTATCAGGGCACCCGATCAACCCAGGGCGTTGACGCCGGCCAGATTCCGGTGCCCTCGATACAGGACCGAACGGGCAACTTATCCGATCTGGCTAGCTCCTTCGTGACCACGGACGCAGACGGGAAAACGATTCCGAGTACTGTAAGCGGCTCATACTTCGCCAGCCTGCTCTCCCAAGAGCTGGGCTATCCGGTTTCCGCAGGCGAACCCTACTATACGCCCGGATGCAATAGCATGACCTGCGTGCTTCCCGGCGCGGTAATTCCGAAGAGCGCCTGGTCGTCGCCGGCAAGAAACCTGCTGCAATACATACCCGTAGCCAACAATTCGAACGGTACCTTTTCGACGTCTGCTTACAACCTCACTCTTCGTGACGACAAGGGGGCGTATCGTGTCGATGCCAACACAAGTTGGGGGCTGCTCTCCGCGTATTACTTCTTGGACGACTGGACTCAAAACAATCCCTACCCGGTAGCCCAGGGCGGGGCCAATGTGCCGGGCTTCAACGCTCTTTACAGCAGCCGTGCACAACTGCTGGACTTCGGCGATACCAAGACGCTCGGTCCCTCAGCAGTGAACGAGTTCCATTTCAGCTTCATGCGTGATGCGGCGGATTTGGGCAAACCCGTTGGCGGCATTGGAGTGAGTCTGGCATCTCAAGGATTCGAGGTCGGTGAGGGGACGCCGGGAATCGTGCCGCTCTCTCCAAAAACGGAAGGCGTCGAGAGCGTAGGGTTCAATAGTTTCACTATTGGAACGAATACGAACGAGCTCAAGCAGACCGGAAACATATTCCAATGGCTCAATAATTTCTCGAAGGTGATTGGGACCCACACCCTCAAGTTCGGTGGCGAGTTCCATTACGACCAGGATAATGTCAATGCGATTGCCCAGTTCAACGGGAGCTTCCTTTTCTTCGGCACGGAAACAGGGTCCGATTTCGCAGATTTCCTCTTGGGAATTCCGAGCCAATACAACCAGAGTCAGCTGCAGCCTTTCTACGGCCTCAACAAGTATCTCGGCCTGTATGCGCAAGACGGCTGGCGGATGACGCCAAGTCTCACGTTCAATTATGGATTGCGATGGGACCGCATCGAGCCGTGGTATGAGAAGTACAACCAGATTGCGACATTCGTTCCTGGAAAGTCGTCGATCGTTTTCCCGGGTGCTCCCGCCGGCATCCTTTATCCCGGTGACCCGGGAGTACCACGGACGCTTGCCCCGCCTGGCAACCGTGACTTTGCGCCGCGCATCGGCTTGGCGTATTCGCCCAGCGTTTCGACCGATACAGTGCTTGGGAAGATACTCGGCGGTCCCGGCAAGACTAGCATTCGAGCCAGTTATGGAATGTTCTACACGGCGATCGAGGCTCTCACCGTCGGGGTGATGAGCGCGAACGCTCCTTACGGAACAACCTACACCAGTCCGGCGCCTCCGCTGTTCTCCACACCATTCGTAACGGCCGCAACAGGGCAGAATGTCGGCCAGGTATTCCCGGAGACTCTCGCCCCACTGAACACCAGCGCCAGTCACCCCGATCCGGACGTCAACTGGGCACAGTTCGAACCCATTACGGGGCTTCCGAATTATCCAACCTCCAACCGCATTCCTTATACCGAGGAATACATGCTCTCACTTGAGCGGGGATTAGGAGCCAGCACCGTACTCGGCATGAGTTATGTGGGAACGCAGGGGCACCGGCTTCTGGTGCTTGAGGAAGCGAATCCCGGCAATCCACAACTCTGCCTCTACCTGAGCAATCCTGCGAATCTGGCTCCGGGACAAGTACCGTGCGGCCCTTTTGGGGAAGATAGCCAGTACATTACCAACACGGGTGTCGTCTACAACGGTACGCGCGGCCCGCTCGGATCAAATTTTGGAAGCAACGCCAACCAGGCCACCATCGGGAATTCCAACTACAACGCGCTGCAAATCACCCTCCGCCACAACAGCAAGCGGTTGAACATTCTCGCTGGATATACCTACGCCAAATCAGAGGACCAGGCTTCAAATGTCGGCGATGAGGTCAATCCTATCGATCCGGCGCTCAGCAAGGCCCTCTCCTCTTTCGATATAAAACACAACTTCGTCGTGAGCTATAGCTACGAAATCCCCTTCGAGCGTCTCTTCCGTGGGCCGCATCGGTTGACGGAGGGATGGCAGTTATCGGGCATAACGCATTTCAGCACGGGATTCCCCGTGACGCTGGTCAATTACGGTGACAACTCTCTTCTAGGAACCGAGCCGAACGGAATCAACAACTACGGAGTAGACGAGCCGGATTATACGGGTGCTCCGCTTGATCTTAATTCCAATCCCCGCAACGGACAGCCCTACTTCAACGCTGCCGCCTTCGCCGAGAACGCTTTGGGCGAGCCCGGAACCGCCAAGCGACGCTTCTTCTACGGGCCAGGAATGGACAACTTCGACATGGCCCTGCTTAAGAATGTCCAGCTGACAGAATCGAAGTCTCTGCAGTTCCGTATCGAGGGTTTCAACGTTTTCAATCATGCGCAATTCTTCGGTCCGCAGGCCGTAGACGGAAACATCGACAGTTCAACCTTCGGTGATGTGATCAGCGTCGCCGCGCCCCGCCTTGTCCAAGTGGGAGCGAAATTTTTCTTTTAGGAGAGACGCGACGATGCCTACCCCAGATGCATACGAAAATTGCTCTCGCCGTTCGCGCGCGTTAGCCGTCAGGCCGTCCGCGCGGCAAAAGATGTTCAGCTCGTCGTTTATCGCGCAAAGGACAACCAACGATTGCCTCAAAGGAGAGCCGTCGAGTGAAGCCACGAAATCTCTCGAACAGGGATCTGCGAGGCTTCCAGCAACAGAATTCACTGCCGAACACATGCTCCGACTCTCTCCCTCTCAGCACCGCGCCGTCTCCGCGCGGACTCCCTACATCCACTTATCGACGGACACGCTTCGCAGATAACTCATGTTGGCCACCTGATAATAGGGATTGGTTTGTCCCCCAACGACGACGATGTTGATCATGTCTGGACGCGGCCAGTGCGGGATCAGATCGTCATCCTTGAGGTTGGCCGCGTGCGGCCCGCGCATCGAAAACCCGCCGGTGAAGAGCATCGTCCGCGCGTCTCTCACACTCACGGTCGACCGCTTTTGCAACCAAGCGGACAGCTCGGCCTTGGATTTGTGTCCTCGCTCGACAAGGGCCTGCGCCACCAGCGGATCGAGGACAGCCAGTGCCCCAAAGATTGATGTCATGGGAATGAAGTTGTACACAAGGCCGTCGTCGAAAGCCGGGACGGGTTTCACGGCGCTGCCCAGACCGCCCCGGCCCTGCGCGATGCCGTAACCGAAAAAGACGCTTACCGCGTTGTCGCTGTCCTTGAAGCCCTTCTGCACGTGAAAAGGCGTCCACGGGTTGTCCTTTTCGTTCTCGACGATGATCGTGTTGTTGAAGTTCACCACGTTGCCTTGCGTGCCCAGGTAAGTCTCCCCAGGCTGTCCGCAGTTGCCCAGATTCTTCGAGGCCAGAGTCCAGGCGCGCCCGACCGTTGCGTTCACTTGGGAAAACGGCCCCATCGCTCCGATCCCGTAATTCATGTTCAGCTTGTCGCGGATCGGGCCATTAATAATCGCCGCCGTCGCGAACGAGTTCGTCGAACTCGATAGCGACGGTAATTCGCTCGAGACAAGCGCGAGCACGATCGGGAAATAGGACGGATCGCAGCCGGCCATTACTGCGTTGATAGCCGTCTGCCTGACGGTGAACTTCCATGGCGGATACCCGCCGCGCGCCGGAGTCAACTCGCCGACCACCTCGTCCGGATCGTGACTGGTCCCCTTGAGCATGGCATCCACTTTCTCTTGCGTGGGAAGGATGATCGGCATGAAATCAGTCATGCCGTTGTTCATGTAGTAGTTCTGCAGGTTTTCCGCCGTGTCCACGTACGTTGCCGGACCTACCGACGGAGTGATGATTCCGGTCTTCTCCTCCGCAGGCGAAACGGGCCGCGTTAGCGCTGCAACGATCTCGCCCATCAGCGGCTTGCGCGTGGCCGGATCATCGCCCTCCAGATAGGCGTACATTTGTGCATCGGTCTTGCCCCACACCGGCTGCGGCGTGTAGCAGATGCGTTCCAGCGGCATTCCCCGCTTAGCCGCGTTGCTCGACGCAAGGTCGTGGAACGCGATCGTTACGAGCGGCGCCGTGGGAATGCCCATCTGTTCGAATTCGATACAGTGACCGACAACCGCCGGAGTGCAGGTGCTGCAATGTCCGATCGCCATGATGACGCCGTTGGCGTTGGCCTTGATCTCCGCCCAGAGTTTCGGATCGACATAAGAGAATCCTCCGGCCTTCAGGCGGTATACGGTCTTCACGCTCGGCATGTTTTTGGCAAAGCAGATCCTGATCTGGTCCAGGAAGTGATCCGCTCCAGGAAAACCGTCCGACACCAAATAGACGGTTTTTCCGTCGAGTGTCTTGAGTCGCGGCGCCATGGGAATGAGCTTGGTGGTTGGCGGCATGCCGTGCGGGTTGAGGGCGGTAATACGAACCTGCCCGGAAGCGCCGGACGGCTCCTCGGCTGAGCACGTTTTTGCTGTGCGCGCCAGTGCGGAACTGCCAGCCAAAAGAGCCGGCGAAACTCCGATGATGGAGAGCAGCTTTCGTCTGTTCACTTTCATGGACAACTCCCTTCTTTCATGCGCCGCCCGCGAAGAATGCGGCACGGCGTGCCGGCTCGCTCGGCTGTGCGGGCCTGTGCCGGGAAGTAGGTCGTATTTGACTTTTTATGAGAACAACCGACGGTTGCTTAGGAGGGGAAACTTCAAGTGAAGCCGCAGGGCGAATGAAGTCGGGACTGTCGGCAAGCTCGATTCTGCGGAAGGGCGAAGATCGTTGAGTGCCTCATTATGAACCTTGCTTCGACCCGAACCTCCACGCGATCCGAGTTACGCACCTAGGGACGTACGGTGTTGCCCTTTGGTTGCGAAAAAAAACGGCGGTCGACCAGTCCGCCGAACGATGCTATCGAAAGTGCGGTTACACAGCGGAAATACCGTGTCAGCCTGTCTCCCAAAAACTCTTCCGGCAAGACTACTACGGTCCCAGCAGCCATTTTGCGCCCGCAGTCGTAACGGGCAAAGTTAGTGTTTCTCGAAGTAAGTAATGGAGGGTATGGGCGGTTGAATCCGACGCAGGCGTCGTAATTTGCGCTCTCTGTGTACCCCGGTCAATCACCCTTCTTGATGGAGTGGCGCAATCCGGCGAGCCAAGGCCGTGATAGGATCTGCTGCCTTAAATACAACGGAGGAACGCCGATGGATTCTATTGACACCCTGTTCGATCGATATGAACGCGGGCGAATGACGCGCCGCGCACTTGTTCAAGCGCTGGCGCTAGTCGTTTTGCCAACGAGGGTCCTAGGAGAGGACGCCACTGCAGACTTGCCTCCGATTGTTCGTGGCTTGGGTGTCAACCAGGTCGGCCTCATCGTCAGCGATATCGAGCGTTCCTACGCCTTTTATCACAGGCTGTTTGGGGTCAAAAAAGGTTGGCCAGCGACCAACACCGGGAAGGGCGTACATCTTGACTTCCCGACTGGCTACATCAGTATCGAATCGGTTTCGGACATGAAGAGTGCCATCACACACTTCTCTATCTCAATCGACCATATCGATCAGAACTCCGCAAAGCACCTGGCGGGTAAGATCAACGAGGAACTCCCGGATGCTAAAGCGAGGGCTGCTTTTCAGGCTAATGATGGAGTTTCGACGGTCAATCTCCGCGACCCTGATGGCTTCCACGTGCAAATCTCGCCGAAGAACGGGCGCTGATCCGCTTTCTTGGGCTTTCTTGGGCGATGCTGACGAAAAGCACACCAACCCAGACAATTCAGAGTGCCCGTCATTCCTCAGGCATGCCCTGCTGGACTTTTTCCCACGATACCGCAAGTGCGACGGCAACTTGAGCTGCCGCTCCAGCGAGGGTGTCGAGAAGCACATCGGAAAGTTCCGCGGTACGCCCGGGCACAAACGATTGATGGAATTCATCCAGAGCTGCATAGCCGGCAACCACGACAATCGCCGCCATCACCCAGGCGAAGCGCAACTCGTTGCGGTCACCTCGAAGCGCCCGCAGGATCAGTAAACTCAAAAGAAAGTACTCGACGAAGTGGGCGCATTTGCGAATGACGAAATGCATGAACAAGAGGGTCGGCCGTGAGGCGTCCCGAAACAGCCAGTGCAAGATGGGAAGAATAAAACGGAGGGTGTTCTCAGCCGTAAATAAATGAGTCGAAAACAGAGAAATCACAATCGCCCAGGCGAGCACCGGCGACCAACGCGCCAGGCCGGACGCTCGCGGCGGCGAACCGCGTTCTAAATTGTGGGCGGCGCATTCGACTCTTCTCACGATGTTTCGTTGTTCATTGAAACCGGCACTCGATTGCAACCCGATTAGGTTTAGTCGCGAACGGATGATCAATGGACGCATGCCTCAGGAAACCAAGAGCGCAGCTCCCTTATGTGGCGTAAGAGACGGCTTGCTGAGTCAGCGCTTGGCCGCGGGCGAACCCACTCGAAGAATGCAAGCAAGAGAAGTACGAGCCCCCATAGAGGGCCGTATAATCGCCTCTTCCAAGTCGACCGAGAACCTCGGCCGTTCCAAGCCTGGGCGGTACGGCGGGGCGAAACCCAGGCTGCGGTGGCGACACTTCCTCGATCGCCCATCGGAATGCCAGACATCATTGATGCCCTCGATGCTAGATGCGCCGACAGCGGACGATCGGTGTGGAAGTATTTCTTATACGCGGCGATCCAATTGTTCGCGATCTCGTGCTGCGCGACGGGAAGACTGAGTCTTCCGCCGCAGACGGCGTGGTGCAGATACTCCTCCAACTGATCCTTCACAAATGAGTTCCACGCCGTGTCGTACCGGGGCTCCGGCCACAAATTTCGTATGTCGCCAGAGCCTCCCAATCCGGGTGTGATCAGATAATCGACTTCGTAGCTTGCGGCGGGGACGCCAGCAATCCCGTACTCCTCGAATACCTTCTGTTGCAGACCTCCCGAAACCGGAGCAACCACTTCGTCATCGCTCATTGAACAAACGCTGCCTAAGGCAGCGGTGGTCGTTGCGCCGGGAGTCAGGCTTGGATTGGGCAACACACCCGCGTTCTCGGGAACAGTTATTTGGTTTTCCGTCATCCGGTGGTGCAGCACCCATGCTCCGAGCACGACGAGGACGGTCAGAGCGCAGACGTACGCAAGACGGCGGAGTGGAAGCGCGGACAGGAGGGAAGACCGCTCACTTTGCTGAGCGTTTCGCGCCAACTCCGCCAACCGCGCCTTTAGTTGCGCCCGCGGGCCGTCGATAGGCGGCACCTGCGGATC
>Ga0335075_10000137_pt1 | contig 140839 bp, 119 predicted proteins | sample Lox_Sample_24_FD_206723 | JGI IMG/M metagenome (GOLD analysis project Ga0335075, IMG submission 206723) | Soil microbial communities from Loxahatchee National Wildlife Refuge, Florida, United States - Lox_Sample_2.4 | ecosystem: Environmental > Terrestrial > Soil > Wetlands | place: USA... | reverse complement strand
GAACTTATTGACACCGAAGCAAATGTCGCAAAACACCACGATTTTACTGGCAATCGGCTCCAAAATTTGAGCGCAAGACGCATTTTTGAGGTTTAACGCTTCAACTTTTCCGGCTATGCTGCACGCCGTGCAATTTCGGAAAATCACCATTGTGGGCGTTGGGCTGCTCGGCGGCTCGATTGGGCTGGCCGTGAGAAAATTTCGGATTGCGGAGGAAATTGCGGGATACGTGCGCCGGAAAAAAACTGTCGCCGAATGCGAGAAGGCCGGCGCGACGGATTACGCGACGACGGATCTCGCCGCGGCAGTTTCGAATTCGGACCTGGTCATTCTTTGCACGCCGCTGGCGCAAATGCGCACGCTGGCGGAACAATTTTTGCCGGCACTCAAACGCGGGGCCATCGTCACAGACGTAGGCAGCGTCAAGGCGGACGTGGTGCGCGAATTGGAATCGCTCATTGCAAAAGCCGGCGCGCATTTTGTGGGCAGCCATCCGATGGCCGGAGGGGAAAAGATGGGGGTCGCGGCGGCGCGCGAAGATTTATTTGACAATGCGGTTTGTGTTGTCACGCTCACGGCCAAATCCAATTCCGGCGCTGTTCGGAAACTGGAACGGTTCTGGAAATCGCTTGGGGCGAAGGTCCTGAAGCTGCCGCCGGAACAACACGATTTGTTTGTGAGCCGAACGAGTCATTTGCCGCATGTGGCTGCGGCGGCGCTGGCAAACTTGGTTTTGGGTCCGGGCCAACCCAAATCGCAGGCGCAGTTGTGCGCAAACGGTTTCCGGGATACCACACGCATCGCGTCCGGCTCGCCGGAGATGTGGCGGGACATTGCGCTGGCAAACAGGAAACACCTGGCCGGGTCCCTAAGCGCTTTTATATCTGAACTGCAACATTTTCAGGGCGTTCTGAAAAACTCCGACGGGAATGCGATAGCCAGGTTCTTCGAAAGGGCGAAGCGGCAAAGAGACGCCTGGAAGCATCGAGCGGCGAAGTCACCAGAAGACAAATCAGACGTATGAACGGTCAACCGCCCGAGTTTTCAGAAAGCGGCCAGCCAATTTATCGGCATAAGCCGCGTGAAAAACCATTTGAGCTTGCCATTGGCGATATCGCGCACATTCATATGGCCAAAAAAATATTCGGCCTCTTTTAATCGATTTCAGCTTCCCAGACTAAAACATGGCCTTGCCCGATTTAATCGAAATTGTTCCGCTGAAGGACCCGGTGCATGCGGAGATTACTGTGCCGGGCTCGAAGAGCATTACCAATAGGGCGCTTATCCTGGCGGCACTGGCCGACGGTGAAGTCACGCTCAAAGGGGCGCTCTGGAGCGAAGATACGCAGATCATGACCGAGGCGCTGAAAAAGCTTGGATTTGAGATTCGTGTTGAGCCTGACCCGGAGGAGTTTTGCAATCGCACAATCACGGTCAAGGGCCTGGACGGAAGGATTCCGAACAGCGGCACGGCGCACAGGCCGTTGGAGCTTTTTGTGGGCAATGCGGGAACGGCGGCGCGGTTTTTGGCGGCATTCGTTTGTTTGGGCGAGGGGATTTATCGACTAAGCGGCGTGTCGAGAATGTATGAGCGGCCGCAGGCGGCGCTATTTAAGGCGTTGCGGGAGTTGGGCTATCGGATTGAGACCGATTTTGGGAATGACCGGTTGCCCGCGTTCATTGAGGGGTCGGGACCGGCGCCCGGCGGGAAGTGCAAGGTGAGCATCGAAAAGAGTTCGCAGTTCGCCTCGGCGCTGTTGCTGTGCGCAAAGGCCGGAGAATGGGACGTCAAGGTGGTGGGAGAGAACGCGGAGGAATCGCCGTACGTGGCGATGACCTCCAAGATGATGGAGGCTTTTCCGCGCAAAGGAGGAACATTTCAGATCGAACCGGATGCGAGCAGCGGCAGCTATTTTTGGGCAGCAGGCTGGCTGAGAGAGCAAAGCGACTTGCTACGGGTTCTTGAAAGACAAAAAGGTGAACATCTTGAATTGAAATCAGGGGATAAGAGCAGTGTGACCGTTTCTGCATGGCCGGCCAGCAGGTTGCAAATTGACCAGGATTTTACAATTTTTATCGGTCCTTTGAGCTTTAATATTCCAATTATTCCAGCCGGGATTTCACGCTTAAACGATTTAGCTGACAGCATCATGACGGCGATCGTTGTTGCGCCCTTCAACGGACCAGGAAGTCCCATAAAATTCACCGACCTCGGACGCCTCCGAGTCCAGGAATGCGAACGCGTTCAGGCTTTGCGAGCCGAATTGACTAAATGCGGCGCGAAAGTCACCGAGGAAGGCGACACGCTGACTGTTTATCCATCAGACCTTCACGGCGCGGAAATTGAGACTTACAATGACCATCGCATGGCCATGTGTTTTGCCATTTTGGGATTGAAAGTGCCGGGCATAAAAATTAGAAATCCCGCGTGCGTCAGAAAGACCTTTCCCAATTTTTTCCAGAAACTGGCCACGCCTCCTCCCAAAGGATTGGGCGCGACGATTTTGGATGCCTCTGGACGGAAATTGGGGTTGGATGAGTTGTTTGCGGAAGAAGAAGATAGTTGAAGCGTTGAAGTGTTAAAGCGTTGAAGCGGCGTAAATGGTAGCGCAGGTTTCCAAACCTGCTGTATCGCCGATTTCTAAATCGGCAGGCCGTACGACGTCATGCGCCTGTGAGCTTGGAAACCGTCGTTAAAGGGCCGCTTCGCTTCAACCCTCCAACGCATCACTAGATATGAAGCATACTGTTATAGCCATTGATGGGACGAGCGCGAGCGGGAAGAGCACGAACGCCAAATTGGTGGCGCGGGCCTTGGGCTTTGTCTATGTGGATACAGGGGCGATGTACCGCACTTTGGCCTGGCATTGTTTGCAAAACAAGATTGATCCGCACGATTCCAAAGCCGTTGCCGCCGCGTGCCGCAAGTGGAAGACGGAGCTTCAATGCGTGGCAAAGGACGGGCTGCGCGCGGTGCATTTGCTGGTGGAGGGCTATTATCCCGAAAAGGAAATCCGCACAGCGGCGACAAGCGCGGCCGTGCCGCACGTGGCAGCCGTGCCGAAGGTGCGCGAATGGATGGTCAAACGCCAGCGCGAGTGCGAACAGTTCGGAAACCTGGTGATGGAGGGGCGGGACATTGGCACAAACGTTTTTCCCGAAACGGAATTTAAATTTTATCTCGACGCATCGCTTGCCGAACGGACGGCCCGTCGCGCCGCCGATGGCGTTCAGGAAAACCTGGCTGCGCGGGACCAGCGCGACAGCCAGCGCGCGGTGGCGCCGCTCATGGTGCCGTTGGGTGCGCGGGTCATTAATAATTCCAATTTGACGTCGGAACAGACGAGCGGCTTGATTATTTCAGACATCAAGCAAAGGTTGAAATAGGCGGTCTAAGTCCATGAACTTCTCATATCGTTGCGGCTGGATCTTTTTTCGCGCCGTATTTGCGATTTATTTTCGCTGGCGCGTTTTTGGGGCTGAGAACGTACCGAAAACGGGCGGAGTCATCCTCGCGGCGAACCATGCCAGTTACGTGGATCCGCCGGTGGTGGGAGCCGGTCTTGATCGGGCCATCAATTATCTGGCGCGGCAATCGCTCTTTCGATTTCCAATTATCGGGAGGCTTCTTTTGAGTTGGAACGCGGTTCCGGTGGATCGGGACGGCGGCGGCGCGAAGGGATTAAAAATTATCCTGGACCGGCTGCTGGGCGGCGCTGGAATTATTTTATTTCCCGAAGGCACGCGAAGTTACGACGGCAAATTGCAGCCGGCCCAGCCGGGCATCGGCCTGACTGTAGCCAAATCTGACGCGCCGGTCGTGCCGGTGCGCGTCTTTGGAACGTACGAAGCCTGGGGCCGAAACCGGAAGGTGCCACTACCAAAAAGAATTACCGTGAGATACGGCGAGCCGATGCGATTTGAGAAATTGCGCGCGGAGGCGAAGGACTGTTCCCGGGTCCGGCTCAAGGAAATTTACCAGCAAATTGCGGACGAAATCATGGCGGCGATCGCGGCGTTGCGTGAGGATTGATCGAATGCAGAATTGTGAAACCGCTCCCTCACGGTCGGGGCTCAGTTTTTAGACGCCCCAATTTGAGAGAGTGCTGCTGATGCTGTTGATGGCCTGGACTATTTTAGGATGTGACTGTTCAAAACCTTCGACCGACGAACGCAGCTCATCCACCGAATTTTTCAGCACTTGTTTTTTTTCATGGCTGGCCTTTGAAGCCTGGTCAAGCGCGGCAATCTCCGTCTTCAACGTTGCAATCAATTGAAGCAGTTCTCCTCTTTTCGCGTCGCTCATGGGCTCGGCGCGGATTTTAGCTTCGATGTCGCTAATGCATTGCTGAATCATACGTAAAGGTTATCCACTTCGGCAAATTCGGCAAGATGGCAGAATGGATAAATGGATTGCTGGATTTGTGGATTATTGGGGGACCGATTCTTCAATAGGTGAAGGATCACGAACTGTTTGACGAAGGCGACTACCACCGGCCGGCTTTGGGCAGAAGCGGTTGGATGAGTTGCCAGATTTTGACGCAAACGTTTTCGATGGAACCGGAGGCGTCCACGACGCGCACTCGGGCGGGTTCGGCAGCGGCAATGGCTTGAAAACCTTTATCCACGCGGGCGAAAAACTCATTGTTGGCCTCTTCGATGCGGTCGCGAATGAAGGGAAGCGTGGCCTGGCGCATGGCGCGGCGCAATTCGCTGATTTCCGGCGAGATGGTCAGCAGGAGGGTCAAATTCGGTCTCGTCTCGCCGACCGCGACGTCCACGACGGTTTGGACCATCTTCAAGTCCAGTTGCCGGCCATAGCCCTGGTAGGCGGTCGTGGAATCGTAAAAGCGGTCGCACAGCACGATTTCGCCGGAAGCGAGAGCGGGGCGGATGATTTCGCGAACGAGTTGCGCGCGGCTGGCGTTCATGAGCAGCAATTCGGCTTCGGGGGTCATGGCGGCGTTATTTTGGCTGTGCTTCAGCGTATGGCGGATTTCCTCGCCGATGGAGGTACCGCCGGGTTCGCGCAGGGTGCGGACGCGGTAGCCCTGGGTGCGCAACTGGCGCCCCAGCAACTCCACCTGCGTGGATTTGCCGCAGCCTTCAGTTCCCTCGAATGTGATGAAAAGGCCTTTTTGCATTTGAGAGTTCCGGCAGGCTATTTCAGTTAAACTTCTTCAATTTGGGACCTTTGGGCGTGTCTTCGATGGCCCAGCCTTTGGACTGCAATTCGGCGCGGATTTCATCAGCGCGCTTGAAATTCTTTTCTTTGCGCGCCGCCTGCCGGCCATCGAGCAAAGCGGAAATTTCCGCAGGAATCTCGACTTCCGATTTTATTCCAACTCCGAGAACTGAATCCATTTTCTGCCAGGTTGTCAACGCTGTTGCTGCGTCGGCATCGCTTAGGGAATTGTCGGCGATGCGACGATTGAGTTCGCTGACCCAATCGGAGACGACGGCCCATGCGGCGGACATATTGAGATCGTCGTCTAAAGCATCGGTGAATTTTTGCAGCGTTGACCCGCCTTCGCCCGGCTTCGGCGCGGCAAGAGCGTTGGAGGGTTGACCCGCGATTTCACGGAGTTTGGAGAGGCATTCATCTATGCGCGCGAGGGCGGTTTTGGCGCTTTGGAGGCCGTCGAGTGTGAAGTTGAAAGTTTCGCGGTAATGCGCGCTGAGCAACAATCGCCGGATGTCACGGCCTGAGAACCCTTTGGCCAGCAAATCGCGGAGGGTGAAGTAATTGCCCAGGCGTTTGCTCATCTTCTTTCCTTCCACGAGCAAATGAGCGCCGTGCAGCCAATATTTCACGAAAGGTTTTCCGGTGGCGCCTTCACTTTGCGCGATTTCGTCCTCGTGATGCGGAAAAATCAAATCTTCGCCGCCCAAATGGAGATCGAAGCCCTTGCCAAGGATATTCATGCTCATGGCGCTGCACTCGATGTGCCAGCCGGGGCGTCCTTCGCCAAACGGACTGGGCCAAAAGACGTTGCCGTCTTCGGGCGAACGGGCCTTCCACAGGGCGAAATCGGCGATGGATTCCTTGGCGTATTCATCGCTTTTGACCCGTTCACCGGCACGAAGTTCCTCAAAATTCAGTTTCAGGAGCTTTCCGTAAGTACAACCGGCGGCGCGATATTTCTCGATGGAAAAGTACACGGAACCGTCGGCAGCCTTATACGCAAAACCGCGGGCCAGGAGCTTTTCGATGAGCAAAATGATGTCCGGAATATGTTCGGTGGCGCGGGGTTTATGGTGCGGTTCCAGGCAATTCAGCGTTCTGAGGTCCTGAAAAAATGCCAATTCGTATTTGCCCGTAAAATCGGGCAACGTCGTTTTCGTTTCGAGGACGGCTTTGATGATTTTGTCTTCCACGTCTGTAATGTTCACGACGTGGGTGACCTGAAATCCTTTAAATTCGAGGCAGCGGCGGACGAGGTCGCTGAGGACAAAGGTACGCCAGTTACCGATATGGGCGAAGTCATAGACAGTTGGGCCGCAGCAATACATGCCGACTTTTGGCGGAGCGAGCGGCACGAAATCCTGCAGCGAACGCGACAACGTATTAAAGAGTTTCAGTCCCATTTTTGCGTGCGGCAAGTTAAGCCGGGGCAAGGGAAAGAAAAAGGCAATTTTGACAACGCGCCCATGAACCGTGGTGGTGGAACACGGCGCGCTGCGCCGTGTAGCGCCGCGTGCAGCGGCGCAAAAAGTGTGGCTCAGCCGTTGTACCACATATATTCCGCCCGCTCAGCGCGGGCGAGGACGGCGCAGCGCGCCGTCCTCCACCACCTTCGGTCCACTGAACCAGCAGGCGGGACGCTTGCCCTGCGAAGGCTTGTTTCTGTTACGCCGAAAGCTGAAAGTTGACATTTATTGTGGAAAATGTGACATTATTGAGGAGGTAATTATGAAAATAAAACAAGGAATCATATTGGGAGCCGTATTGGGACTGGCAAGTTCCAGCATTGCGCTCGCTGAGCCTACCGCATTGGACCTGATCAAACGCGGTAACGACTACGTGGGTATGGAATCCAGAGACAAAGTGGTGCAGATTTATTCGGAGAAATCTGTCGCCAGCCTGGAGCCAAACATTTGGCACGTCGTTTATTTTGATCCAACCGTCATGACCAGGACTGTTGAGGTCAAGTTTGAGGCCGGACAGCAGACGGACGTGTCCCATCCAATCCACCCGTTTACGCTTCCGGCCAAGCCGAGTCAAGTGATTGACTTGTCGAAAGTAACGGTGGATTCGGACCGCGCGGTGGACATCGCGACTTCGCAGCCCCTATTGAAGGGACTAAAACTACGGTATTCCAAGTTGACCTTGCAAAAGGGTGACAGCGGCCCGGAATGGAAGGTGGAATTGTGGTCTGCCAAAATTAGCGACCCGACCAAAGACGCCGACGTAGGGTCAGTTCGCATTTCGGCAGTGGACGGATCTATTATTCAATCGGATCTGCGTCCAGGCAACGCGGGCTAAACCATTATTAAAAGTCTGCCCCTCCTTGGGCTTCTCAAGGAGGGGTTTCGATTTTTATGGCGTGTTGCGTGGTACGGAGGCTGATTACGCTCGTTGTGCCGCTGCACGCGGCGCGACACGGCGCAGCGCGCCGTGTTCCACCACGCTATAGTGGGCTCACTGATTGACCGCGTTTTTGTGGGCAGCGACAGCTGCGGCCATCGTGTCCACATTGTGCAGAATTCGTTTGGCGCCTTCGGAGTCGGCGATTTTGAGGCCGTAGGCTTTATCGAGGGCCACAACCAATTGGAGGGCGTCCACAGAATCCAGGCCTACGCTGCCTGGGCCGAATAAGGGCTGGGTATCGGCGATGTCTTCGGGGCTGACCTGAAGCATCAGGTTTTCGACCATCAGGCGCTTGATTTCCTGCTTCAGTGCAATTGAGTTGTCCATGAGCGTGCCCGGGGTCAAGTGGCCCGGTGTTCGCCGGGTTTTTCCACCAACGCGGCAAGTTTTTGTTCGGCGCGTTCCATGCCGGTTAATTCCGGGGACGCGACCTGCGAGGGGCGCGGCGCGGCGGATTCCGACCGCGGTTGCGCCGGTTCAGAGATAGAAATTTTGGATTCGGAGATTTTCGATTCGGGATACGCGCGGCGGGCCAATCCGCCGCCAAGCAGCCACCAGGCAACGGCCAGATTAAAGACAATCGGCATAAGGCCGTTAATAATGTCATTTTTGTCCGGATTTTCGATAAGCTCGAGGTCGAGCATGGGCATGACTGCTCTCAGTCCGAAATAGAGGAATAGAAGTCCCAAAAGGCGAACCGCCAAACCGAATATGCCACCGAATATGTCCTTTGGTTTCATGTGCGCTCAGGTTGATTCTAAGTCGCAATGCCGGGGCGTTCAAGTCTTTTGGCAGCCGGGACTAATCTAAAACATCGAACATCGAACGCTGAATGCCGAATAGGGGAACGCAGTACGGCGGCTCCGGCATTCGATGTTCGATGTTCGATGTTTGAAACCCGAGTCCGCGCTCAGGCTGCGGCGGGGGCAGCGGCTGCGGTCTTATTTTCCTTCTTTTGTTTGGCGGCGAGGGTTTTGCGTTTGAGGTAGCTCTCGCGGCGTTTTCGTTTCAATTGTTTATTGTATTGTCGGCCCATAATTCTTTACTTTGGTCGCAGAATGCGGTTTCGTGTTAGCACTATGAGAGTTTATACGCTTCGATTCAATCTCTTTTTGTGGCTGGCAGCCCTGCCATTGCTCGCCGGATGCGCGTCCTTTGGGCACAAAAAAGATGAGGCCCTTGCCATTGTCCGTATTCACATGGCCGTTGCGGCGGATACCGCTAAATCGCAAAACGGCATGGAGCAAACGGTTTCGGTATTGCGGGAGGACCCGGTCCAGATCACGATTGACAGACAAGCGATTTTGACCGAAGAGAACCTTGTCGCCGCCAAAGTGATTGACACGCCGGAAGCGCCGGCGATCGAGCTTCGCTTTGACGAGAACGGAACATGGATTCTTGAACAATACTCGGCGGGCAATCCGGGCGGGCACTTTGTTATTTTTGGGCAATGGGGCAAAGACGGCAAAAATGCCCGCTGGCTCGCCGCGCCACTGATCAACCAACGCATCAATAACGGCATCCTGTCGTTTACGCCGGACATGTCGCGCTCTGAAGCGACCAATTTCGTCGATGGTCTGAAGAATGTAGCGAAACAATTTCAATCCAATTCCACCGAATGATGCTTTTTCGAGGCTGCGGACGGGACGGGTGTCAATATTCCGGGACGTTGCGGGTGCTCAAACGGTTTTCATGGCTCTGCTTGCCGTTGCTGTCTTTTCTTTTTTGCGGGCTGGCCCAGGCGCAGTCGCCGTTTCAGTTTCCGACGGCGAACCACTATCTTTATGTGCCGGGTGCGGAATTAAAGTTTTTTGCGCCGACGGAACCGGACAAGCCCTGGACGAGCGGCAGTTTTGGTTGTGTCCGGGATTATGGGCATCGGATGCATGAGGGGCTGGATATCAAGCACTTGCAGACTGACCGGCGTGGCGAGCCCACAGACCCGGTCATGGCGACCGCCGACGGCACGGTTATGTACATCAGCACTCGGCCATCGCTGTCGAATTACGGCAATTATATTGTTATTCGCCACGTGATTCAGGGCATAGAGATTTATTCGCTTTACGCGCACCTGAGCGCCGTCCAACCCGGGCTGAGGCCGGGGGAGCAGGTAAAGGCGGGCCAGGTCATCGCGACGATGGGCAGGACGTCCAACGCCGAAACCATCGGGAAGTGGCGGGCTCACGTGCATTTTGAGTTAAACGTGCTGGTGAACGATAATTTCGCGTCGTGGTGGAGGCAGGCATCGCCGGGGGAACGCAACGACCATGGTGAATGGAACGGGCAAAATCTCAACGGCCTGGACGTACGCCAGATTTTGCTGCAGGAACAAAGCGGAAAATTTAATCTATTGAATTTTCTGACCGGACAGACAGAACTTTGCAAAGTGTTGGTGCGGGCGACGAATTTTCCTTATTTAAAGCGTTATCCCATGCTGGTGCTCCCGAACCCGGTGGCGCAGCAGCAGGGGGTGGCCGGGTACGAAGTGTCGCTGAATTTCAACGGCGTAGCGTTTTTGTTGAGACCGCTCGCGGCTTCGGAAATCAAGAGCCGGGCCAGGTTCCAGTTGCTCTCGGTCAATGGGCCGGAGGCAATGGCCAATCCGTGCCGCGCATTGGTGGTTCGCCGTGGCGGACGCTGGCAACTGGGCAACGAGGGATTGCGCGAACTGGAACTGTTGACGTATCAATAAGGGTTAAGAGTCAGACGACGCAGATTACGCCGCTAAACGCGGCGCGGACGGCGCAGCGCGCCGTCCCTGCCATGCAACAGAACACAATTATTCTTATCATTTTTGCGGTCACGTATCTCGGAATTGCGATGGGACGGATTCCGGGATTGAAATTAAATCGCCCGGGCATCGCGCTGTTGGGAGCGATAGCGATGATGCTATTAGGCGGGGTGACAACGGCGGAGGCTGTTTCCTACATTAATTGGCCCACGATTTGTTTGTTGTTCGGCTTTTTCGTGATTTCAGCGCAGCTTCGGCTTTCGGGATTCTATGACGTCATTGCGGTGAACCTGGCAAATCAATTGAGCCATCCGGCACGATTTCTTCTTATTCTCATGCTCGCAGCAGCCGGCCTTTCGGCATTTTTGAACAACGACGTTGTCTGCCTTGTGTTTGCGCCGATCACGGGGGTGGCGCTCCTGCGCAAAAACATCAACCCGGTGCCGTTCTTGATTGCGTTGGCCATCGCGAGCAACCTGGGCGCCGCGGCCACAGTCATTGGCAATCCACAAAACATGATGATTAGCCAGGTGGCCCGCCTGGGTTTTGGAAGCTATCTCGTGTGGAGCATCGCGCCGGTGCTGTTCGCGCTGGGAGCGGCGTATGGCATCATTTGGCTAATGTCGCACAATCATCTCCATCTCGCGGGGGCGGCCCAAAGCGCACCACCCCAACAGGCTTATCCGTACAACAGGATTCACACTGTAAAAGGAATGATTATTTTGATCGCGGTCATCGGACTGTTTTTCACGCCGTTGCCAAAGGAAATCATTGCGCTGGCGGCGGCGGGCATACACCTGGCGAGCACCAAGTTTCGCACGGAAGATTTGCTGGGCCTTGTGGATTGGCCGATATTGGTGCTGTTCATGGGACTGTTTGTTGTGACCGGGGCGTTTCAGTCCACGGGCTACGGGCTTGATGCCGTCCATTGGATGGCGCGCGGCGGTTACAATTTGAATGCGCCGGTCACCCTGGTTTTAACGACTGCGGCGATGTCCAATTTAATCGGCAACTCTGCCGCAGTAATGTTGCTGCTCAAAATAACGGACATCGCGCAGCATTCGGTGCCCTATGTTCTGGCGCTGAGCAACAGTTTTGGCGGCAACCTGATTATCATTGGCGCGGTTTCCAATATCATTGTCGCCCAGCAGGCGCGTGAAATGGAAATCAAAATTGGATTTTGGGACTTTGCGCGCCTGGGCATTCCAGTGACGCTCGTCGCTCTGGCGGCGTTGGTCGCGCGGGTGCTCTTGAACTGAAATAAATGCCATGGATATTAAACAAGCCACAACCGCCTACGAGAGCTGGCTCGGAAAACAAATTCCGCTCATTGCGGCAGACCTCAAACTGAAGCACCAGCGTATGACCGATGGCGTCTTTCCGTTCCTGCGCGCCACATTTTACCGCTGGGCTCAATTGTGGCCGGAGAATTGTCCGGACCTGGTTCATGCTCCGGTCGCGCTGGCTGTGGGCGACCTGCACGTCGAAAACTTTGGGACGTGGCGCGATTTGGAAGGCCGGTTGGTTTGGGGTATCAACGACTTCGATGAGGTCTGTGAAATGCCCTATGCTGTGGACCTGGTGCGCCTGGCGACCAGCGCGCTTCTGGCTGCCAGCGAGGGGACAGCCGCCTGCAAGGCTGCGGACGCGTGCGCGGCCATATTGGAAGGCTATACCGAAGGCATGCAAAGGGGCGGCCAGCCGTTTGTTCTGGCCGAGCGCCACCACGGGTTGCGCGCACTCGCCCTGACCGAATTGCGAGACCCCGTCCGGTTTTGGGAAAAATTGAACCAATGGCCCCAGGCAGAAAACGTACCGGCCGGCGTCAAATCCCTTCTGGCGCGTGCTTTGCCCGAGTCCGCCGTCCCGGAAAAGATCGTCCATCGTCAAGCCGGTTTGGGCAGTCTCGGCCGGCGGCGCTTTACAGTCATTGCGCAGTGGCGAGGCGGTTACATGGCGCGCGAAGCCAAGGAATTGGTCCCTTCCGCCTGGCATTGGAGCGACGCGACGCAGAGTGCGAAAATCTTTTATACCACCATCATCACGAGCGCGGTTCGAATCACGGATCACACGGTTTTGGCGCAAAAGCAATGGCTTGTGCGACGGCTGGCGCCCGATTGCAGCCGGATTGAATTGAACCAATTGCCACAAAAACGGGATGAATTAAAATTGCTGCACGCCATGGGCTATGAAACGGCAAATATTCATTTAGGCACGCCCAAAGCCGTGCAAAAAATCATCGCCGATTTGCGCAAACGTCCGTCACGATGGCTGTTTAACGCAGCGCAGGCGATGGAATGGGCCACCATCAATGACTGGAAGCAATGGCGGAAGGCATCTGAGCCTGATTTACCAATCGTCACTGGCGCCAGAAGCGCGGTAAAAGCGGGCGCATCGAACCAAATCAAGAAGCCGGGCAAACCATGAACGGCAAAGACTGGAAATTTTTTGGCGCGGTGTGGATTTCGCTTCTGATAACAATTATTGTTATATTGGTTGTATTAAGTCTCAGGTCTAATCACTAACCTCAACCGTAACCACCGCCGGAACTGGGATCAGGGACAACGGCGCCGAATCCGCCGGCGCTATTGCGGCGGAGTCCGGCCAGCACCATGGCGCGATACCATAGAGCTCGAAAATTATCCGGCTTTTCAATTTGGATGGGTGTGGGCTGGTTCTGATCGGTTTGCTGGCATGATAAGATCTGAATGCCCGCCTCCTGCCAGCGCAACAGGACATGGGCCAAATCGCGTTGCGGCCGGTCGGCATTATCTTTGACCAGAACAACACTACGGATATTTTGGGAAAGAAGAAAATTGGCAGATGGAAAATCCTGGGGAAAGACACACCATCGGTTATCAAAGCGGCCCGGTTCGAGAAGGCCTTCGCCGTGGCGGCGGTTGGAATCCAGCAGAAATGCCGGCGGCGCGTTGGGCGGCAATTGGAACGTCATCAAATCTTCGACGGCCGCATGCAGAGCGCTGACAATGGCGGAAACATCGATAACGGGCGACGCTGCGAAACGTGATCCCGCAACGCCGTTGAACATCGGGACCGGGCAAAATCCGCGCTTGCCTAATGCCATCGCAAACCAAACTGCAAACGCGCCAGGCATATCCAGCACAATCGCCGAATTGCCGTCGGTTGGCGGCGACCAGGCAACATTTAATGACCGCCAACCAGCCGATGTGCTTAATGGCAAATCATCAAAGGCGTGATCGGCAAACAGCACCGGCTTGGCCCAGTTGCTCCAAATTGAGTCTTTAGGCGCCCACAGATCGTAGAGTTCCGCTGGTTTCATGGTGAATGGTTCGAATGAGTTGATTTTGACTTGGGCAGATTTCAGGTTCCTTCACAAGCACCCCGGCATCCTGGGCCAAGTGATCAATCAATGGCCGGCGCGCCATCCGTCCGTAAGCGCCAATCACGCGCGCGTTGAGAGTATAAACTCCAACGCATGGATATACGTCCCCGACGGGACTGCGCATGGGCACCGCCTCAAAGCGTTTCTGCGCAATCCACGTTTTGGGATAACGCCGAATTGAACGATCGATGCCCCGTTTTTCATTCTCCGAGGTCACGCCCTCCATTTTGATCATGTCGCCGACGCGCCCGAAAGCTGGTTTAAAGACCAATGATTCGGTTGGAATCGTTCTGTCAGTCTGTCTCACATCAAAGGTTCGGGGAAGCAAAGCGTTCCAGGCCGGCATGGCCGCACCCAGTTTGTCCCAAACCAGAGGAAATCGCTTGCTTTGGCTGATGATTGCCAGACCGGGATTGCACAATGGAATTTGCGAACCTCCCAGCAGGTGCCACCATGCGCAACGCCGCGACAATGCCGTGAGCCAGTCGGCCGGAAAAAATCGGAAAATGAAATGCAGTGGTTCAAGGTTCGAACCCATCCGCAGAAAAGCCCTGCCATTTTCCCAATGAAGATGATCCGGAGCAGCCAGGACCGCCTTCAAGCCGGCCTCCTGAAGGCGCCTCGCCAAATAGACCATCACCTGCCGATCGTCACTGAATGAAGTCGCGTGAACCAGCGCCACTGCGCCGCCGGCCGGGAAAATCTCCGCAATGGCCCGCGCCATTTCCCGGGTGGGATCGCCCGCCGGCGCAAGGTTTCGATAATGTTGGGCGATTAATTTTGTAAAACCGGACGCCTCATTAAAACCGCCGGGGACATCAGTGTTGGCCTCCGAAATTCGCCAGCCTTCCGTCGTGAAATGAAAATCGAACCGTATCAATCTCAAGTGCCTTGATCGGCGTTCCAGTATCTCGGGACCGACTAACCTGCGTCGGAGAGTCCAGGGCAGGCCAAGCTGTCTCAGCAGCCGCGGACTCTGCAAAACGGCTGCTTCCGCCGCGACGGTTTCGCGCGCCAATTGTTCTGCCAGGGACACCAATTCGGCCCATGCATCGGCTGTTAACACCAGCGGCAAAGGAGAAAGCGTGCAAACGTCTTCGACCTGTGGATCCCATTTGCAACAATCGAAAATGGCCTCGCGCCTGATTTCCGCAAATGTCTTTGCGTCTATGGGCTCGGCGATTTCCCAGGGCGTATTCATTACCAGGCTCCTTGTATGAGGACGTTGCCGACACCCATCCCCATGAGAAGCAAAGATGGAAGAGCACCAAACAAAACGGGATTGAGGGCCGGACGTTGCGGCGTGGGTTTGGATATTTTGTCAAAGCAAAACGCGACAGCCCAAAGAATCAGCACAGGCCATCCCCTGGCAAGGAAGTCGATGACTGTTTGTTGTGTCGAGTGCCAGTCTCCAGCAACCGCGCGGCCCAAAATCAGGCCGGCACCGATGAAATACCCGGCTGCACGCCAACCGGACGCTGTGTCCCGGTCAATGGTAATGAATTCGTGGACACGCGTAAGCTTCGCGCCAATGATCCAAAGCACGAGCATGAGACCCGTTGAGAGCATGGCGCAAAAGACGACAACCCACCAGCCGGGTCCGTCGCCTATGTTCGCGCCGGCGAAAGCCAATGTCGCTCCGAGGAGACTGCCACTGATTGCGATTCCGGCCGCGTCATTGTTAAGTTCCAGCGCGTCGTCGCGAAAACTGAGACCGGCATAGGGCAGAATCCAGTTCCAGAGACCGGCCCAGCCAAATCCCATGGCCAAATAAAAGAAAATATACGTTGGATTATCGCGGACATCGTGTGACGACCACCTGGCGAGGACAAAATACAGGGCGCCGGCGGCGACGAGCGGAGAGCCCCAGCCCAGGAATTGAGTGGCCAGTTTGCGGGAAAGGGGCTCCAACAGCAAAAGACCGCCCAGCCAGGTTCTCCAGCCGACAAGTCCGATTATGCAACTGACGATGAGCGCAAAGACTTCATCTCCTGACATAAAAATATTTGTTCAATAGGATTGCTCACTTCGGAAAATGTTCGGCCAGCAGGTCTCCGGCCTTTTTGACGCCATGGACGATGCCTTCGGTAAATTCTGATTTGCGGAAGTATTCGGTCATGGCCGCCGCCAGTTTTTGCCAGAATTCGTCGCCGCATTTTTCATGGACAGCTTGATCGCCTATGACGGCAAATTTATGGGAGCGGGGCGCGACAAAAATCAGAACGCCGTTGCGGTGTGGCGAACGGTCCATTCCCAGGCGCGTGAATATCCTTTGGGCTTCGGTGACCGGCGCCTCCACGTGTTTATGGCTGACCATGACGCGGATTTCGCCAGTGGTTTTCTCCTCGGCCTGCCGTATCGCTTCGACCACACCGTCATGGTGCAGGCGTTTTTTGAATTCTTTATGGTGCATAGGTTACCAACTGCCTCCTGCGCCGCCGCCGCCACCACTGCCGCCGCCGCCGGAGAAACCACCACCGCCTCCGCCACCACCCCAACCGCCTCCGCCGCCCCATCCACCACCGCCCCAACTCCCGCCGGACCAGCCGCTATTTGTGACGATCCATCCGCCCCTGGACCTCGACCTGAGAAAGATCAATAAAACCACTATTACAATCAGCAATACGTAGAATCCCGCCGGGTTAAAGTCACTGTGGTCATCGTTATAAATCAGGATGTCATTTGGATGGCGGCTTTGGGCCACGGTCATCCCGTTGCCTTTGTATTCGCCTTTTACCGCCGCCAAAATCGCCTGCACACCCGCGGTGCAACCGCCGTCGAAATCTCCATTGTGGAATCGCGGTGAAATTTGCTCGTCAATGATGCGTTTGCACAAGGCGTCGGGCAGAACGCCTTCCAGCCCGTAGCCCACTTGCAAAAACATCCTGTGGTCCTGGACGAAAATAAAAAGTGTCGCGCCGTTGTTTTTGTCTTTTTGGCCGACCTTCCAGAAACGAAACACGCGGATCGTGTAATCCTCGATGGACGAGTCCGATTGCATCGTTGGATAGATCGCAACGAGGATTTGGTCGGAGCTTTGGCGCTCGAAATCTTCGAGCTCGGTATTGAGTCGCGACGCGGTGCCGGCAGAAACGACATTTGCGTAATCGTTGAAGTATTGATCCGGAGCGGGCGGAATGATCTCGCCCGCAAAAGCGCGAAGGCAAAAAACGAAAATGAGAATGGCGCAGCAACGTTTCACGGATTCAATCCTCAATTCTTAATTCGACGAGTTGCCGTTAAAATTGAATTGAACTTTTGGCGCGGTTTCGGCGCCGGGCTGGGCGGCGAAATAAGGCTTATCATTGAAGTGCCAGCGCCCTGCGAACAATACAGCCGGAAACGATTTGATTGCGGTGTCGTAGTCCTGGACAGCCTGATTGAAATCCATGCGCGCCACGGAGATGCGGTTCTCCGTGCCTTCGAGTTGCGCCTGCAAATCGCGGAAGTTTTCCGTGGCGGTCAAATTCGGATATCTTTCCACGACAACCATGAGACGGGACAGGGCGGAGGAGAGTTGTTGCTGCGCCTGGTCAAATTGCGCGAGCTGGTTGGGGTCGGTTGGCGCGGCATTCGCGTTGATCTGAACTTTGCCGACCGATGCGCGGGCCTGGGTAATCTCGACCAGCGTGGACTTTTCGAAATTGGCCGCGCCGGAAACGGTGGCAACCAGGTTCGGAATCAGGTCGGCGCGCCGCTGATAGACGCTTTCGACCTGCGCCCATTTACTGTCGGCATTCTGTGAAAGGCTGACCAGGTGATTATAGGCGCCGACGCCCGCGAGACCGATAATCGCGACGAAACCGACGACGAGCACGATTAAAACTCCTGCAATAATGGCGAATATTTTCATAAATAAACTGAATGTTTGAACTTTAGCCTTTTCCCAAAGGACAACAATTATAAAATTTGACCAAATTTATACAGGCTTGTTGAAAAAATCCTTATAAAGTATGCATCTGACATGAGCGCAAATCCCATCACTCCCGAAACCGCAAATATGCTGGCCCGCCGGACGTTGTTTGGCTTCATTTTGACATTCGTGCTCTCGCGCGTGTGTGTATTCCTCATCATGTCGGATGCCATGCCGAACCTGTATTTGTTCCTGGGCAGCACGCACGTGCACCACTTGAATTACGGAATTTTTTTATTATCGGCCGTTTGCGGTTACAGCGTGTTCCGGCGTCCGGTGGGCCGCGCGGCGACGATCACCGCGCTCCTGTACGGCGTGGCCATGGGATTGACCTTCGATGAATTTGGAATGTGGCTGCACCTGGGCGGGAGTTATTGGCAGCGGGCCAGCGTCGACGCGGTCATTGTGGTTGCTGCGGTATTTGCCATGATTGGTTTCGCGTCGTCGCTGCGGAAATTCGAGGTGGAGCACTTCTGGGAATTTACCATCATAGCGATTTTCGTCATCAGCTTCGGCGTGGTCCTCTACGTCGCCGGATGCCGGCTCGGCACACTTGTGGGGCCAACCCTTCAATCTCTCGAATCCGCTTCCTCGCCCTGATTTGTTTGCGCCCGCAGGACGCGCTGCCCCGCCGCCATACCGATTGCCGATTACCAGGGACACCGCTGACTCACGTAAGGGGAGTTGGCAAAATTGCTGTAGGTATTCCATGCGCCGGGAAGAATGGCGGAGGCGAGGTCATCATAGTATTCAACCAGTTTAAGCCTGGGAAACATGTTGTATCTATTTAGCGCATCGTACATTTGGTTGATGCCGTTGGTCTGCTGGGCCACTGTGGGATAATAACTGTTGATGCCGACGCCCCATTCAGCCAGGCCGAAAGGTTTACTCGCCCAATCATTCGTGGCAGTGGAATTGGTGAGCAACCAATTATATCCGTTCGCGACGTCGTCGGTGATGGATTCCGAAGAGCAGTAAGGGTCCCACATGACCCAATCCACGTTCGTATTTCCCGGCCACAACGAGGGAAGCAACGCGCGGTACGACGCCGAGCACGAGCATTCCTCAGGCGTCAGGTTTTCGATGTCCCAGCACCAGATGACATTGGTCGCGCCGTTGGCGTTGAAAATGTTTTGAACGTTGCGCCACATCCCGACGTACTGGGCCGCGTTGCCGGCCGTGCCCACGTCATTTTCCGGTTCGTGCCATACGATCAACATGATTTTGGCCGGTTTGATCGCAGCAATTGACACCGCCAGAGAAGCCATTTGAGAATCCACAGCCGCACTTCCGCCATTGGCAACACCCACTGCATTGCTCCATTGCGAGCTGGGTTTGACGCTCTCCAACAACCGGCGCCCGGCCTGGATGTAATTTTTCTCGGCGGTTGTCAGGGCCGTCCAACTGCCCGGCGTATGATAAATGCGAATGACATCGTTCGTGCGGCCAATTTGGGCTTCGACATCGGAAACATTCTGCGCGGAATCATTGGTCACCACAATCCCGAGCCAGGCGCCGCAGGGAGGAACCCAGGAATCATTTTCGGCTGGCAACGTTTGGATCGCAAAAAATTGCCGGCGCGCTTCCGGATTCATGGGATTCGTCAGGTTGAATTGGCCGTTGGCGGGAAAAGAGTTAGTCGCCGCTACGGTCCAGCTCGCCATGGGCAGGAGAAGGTTAGTCGAAGTAATCAATTCATAATCGGGATTGGCGCCGGCATATGAGCCAGTGAGAACCAGATTCGTATTGGCATTGCGCCAGGTCAGGTCGATGAGTTGGGCCGCGGCCCGCATGGCGCACCACGCACAGAGTGATGATAAAACTGCAGTCCGAATGTATTTCATCAGGAAATTGGACACCACATTAATAACACAATGTATAGTTTTCAGCCGAAAAATCGCATGGCCCGTTTGGGGCATTTTGAAAGAACTATGGCCTATTTGGGTTGCGTTCAGACCTTGATTGGCTTTTGCGTGAAACTTAAGTTTAAGCCGTGAACTCCTCCGCAATCCCCTTGGACCGGCAACACAATTGGCATTACCCCGGTCTTTGCAGCGTTTTGACCGGGAGCTTCGACAGATTCGAGATGGTCGATGCGGGTTTGGCGAACTGAGGTTGTCCTGCCGCGGTGGAACAAAAACATTTATGAAAATATTCCGACATTTTTCCCGGACAGTATTATTTATCGAATTCCTGGCGATGTTTGTTTTGAGAGCGCCATTCGCATTGGGCAGCGAAGTGACGCTGGAAGACAACTCACTTTTGGTGGCATTTGACAGCAAATCCGGCGCGCTGATCCGGATGGAGAATAAGGGCACGCATTGGGACATCGAGCGGCGCCCGGAGCTGGGAGCCTCATTCCGCATGTTCGCGCCTTTGCCGGACCGCCGCTACAACCCTATCCTGGGACATATGCAGCCGGCGGCCAGCGTGGAAAAGGAATCGGAGCATGAGGTTCGACTGCAATGGAAAAACCTGGCAAGCGAAAATGGCGGCGTGCTCCCGATGACGTTTACCGCGACTGTGACATTGACAAACGGTTCGCTGACTTTTAACGCCACACTCGTGAACGACTCTCCGCTTTTTGTGGAAACCATCGATTACCCGTATTTCGGAGATTTGAACCCGCCTGGCCGAAATGTTCCGATGCGCGTTTGCGAAACAAGCTACGGGAGCATGTCCTCGGCCGAAATCTTTCCCCGCTTCGAGAATGAAAAAGGTTACTGGGGCGTTGACTTTCCCACAAAAACGACAGATTCAAAGACGTTTTACCTGATCCAGTCGTCTCATGAGGGTCTTTATATCGAACGGCACAATCCGGACGCCCCCTACCTCATGGAATGTACGTTTGAACAGCATCCCGGCCTTGTTGACTCGATTAACAACACAGTCCCATGGAACGGAGAACTTGGCAGTACTCCGGTCCATCTGGAATTTGGGATTACCCACTTTGTTTTTGCCCATCCTCACTCAACGGTCCATCTCATGCCAGTGGTTTTTCGTTGTTATAAGGGCGATTGGCACGCGGGCGTTGATTTATACAAGCAATGGCGAGCCACATGGTATCAACCGCCGCATCTTCCGGACTGGATCAAACGGGTCAACTCCTGGCAACAAATACGGGTCAATTCCCCGGAACAGGATTATCTCGTTCCCTACACCAATCTCGTGCATTACGGAGAGGAATGCGCAAGCAATGGAGTGGGCGCCATACAATTAGTTGGCTGGAACAACGGCGGCCAGGATGGCGGCGACCCGTCACTCGAACCTGATCCGGGATTGGGAACATGGCAGCAATTGCATCAGGCCATTGCCCAAACCCAAGCCAGGGGAGTGAAAATAATCCTGTTTGGAAAGCCAAGCTGGGCCGATGAAACCACCGCGTGGTACAAAAACGAGCTATACAAATATGCCGCCACGGATCCCTACGGCATTCCGTACCAGCAGGATGGATTCAGTTATGTCACCCCTACGCAACTGGCTCGCATCAACAACCATCATAAAATCGCGATGGATATCCTTTGCCCGGCCTACCGGGAAATCGTCGTTGAGCAATTTAAAAAACTCCTGACTCTTGGTTCCGCAGGATGGTTGTGGGACGGAGTTCTTAGCCATGGATTGGCTGAGTACAATTTCGCCGCGAATCATGGTTATTTGCCGCCAGGCTACGTTTATTCCGGAGATATTCCGCTGGCCCGGCAATTGCGGGCTGCTGCCGACAGTGAAAATCCCGATTTTCTTTTCTGCGGTGAAGCGCCGCAGGATTGGCTGATGCAGTACTATCCGCTTTGTTATTTCCGCATCAAAGGCAATTCGGAGCCCATGGAGCGTTACATTGACCCGCAGGCGCCGCTGATGGTGGCCGTTACCGGATTCGATGACCGGGAGATGCTAAACATGTGCCTTTTGGATCGGTACATCATCAGTTACGAGCCTTATTATTTTAAAGGCCATCTGACCGACTTTCCGTTAACCCTGGCGTACGGCAGGAAAATTGACGCGTTGCGGCGGCGCTACCATGATTACTTGTGGGACGCTAGTTTTCAGGACACGCTGGGCGCCCGGGTGACCGCCGATGGGACCTTTCACTACTCCGTTTTCGTGGCGGCCGGGGGCAAACGCGCCGTGGTAGTGATCAATGAACAATCTGATAATGATATTACCGCGACGGTGACGTTGCCAAACCCCGGCAGGCTCACGGTGAGCACGCCGGAAGAACCGGTCGCCGAATCGACCGATGGCACACTCCATATTCCTCCGCGTTCGGCAGCCGTTGTTATGGAACAATGAGATGTTCACGCGCCCGGATTATGGTCGGCGGCGGGTCCATGTTGTTCCTCGCTGAGATATTTCAACGTAGCTTCAGTGCGGGAACGAACATGAAGCTTTTCGTAAATCGCGCGCTGATGGTTGCGGAAGGTGTGGAAACTGATTCCGAGGCGATGACTGATCTCTTTGTAAAAGAATCCCTTTGCCAGCAAGGCCAGTACTTCCTGCTCACGGGGGGTCAGTTTATCCAAATCGGACGCGGGCTGTTTGAGCAATCGGAAATGGTCCACGACTTTGCGGGCGATCTGCATGGACATGGGCGCGCCGCCCGCATGGACCTGTTCGATGGCGGAGATCAATTCGGTGGTGAACATTTTCTTGAGGAGATAGCCGCTCGCTCCCGCGCGGAGTGAATTGAAGATGAGATCGCTTTCTTCGTATTTGGTGAGCACGAGCACCTTCAAATTCGGAAGTTGCTTTTTCAACTGGCTCACGCATTCAATGCCGGTCATCCCGGGCAAATTGATGTCCACCAATGCCACCTCAGGCCGTATCAGCGGAATGTCACGGACGGCGCCTTCGCCGGTCGGGAAAATGCCGACGCATTGGATGCGCCGCTCCCTCCTCAGGAGTTCGACCAAACAAGCCCGGGTTTCGCGATCGTCTTCAACAACGGCAATCGTAATGGATGCCGCAGAGGTTTCCGTTTCCATAAAATCTATTTTTTGGCCAGCCACGGACAACTGAACGAGACGCGTGTGCCGGAGCGCGGGGCCGTTTTGATTTGAAAATCTCCGCCGATTTCAACGATCCGCTGACGGATGTTTTTCAACCCGTTTCCGCCGTTGTTTTGGGCCTCTTCGCCGATACCGCGGCCGTTATCTTCGATCACCACGTTGATGCATTTGTCACTGACACCGATCGTCAGCGAGACTTCCGAAGCGCCGGCATGACATACAATATTGTTGAGCGACTCTTTCACCACGAGAAAAAGATTGTGACGCACCTCGGCAGAGACGGGTTTTAACGGAGGAAAATCGGGCAAATCAATTCGATAGGCGATGCCCGCCGCGCGCAGGAACTCGACGGTAAATTGTCCAAGGTAATTGACCAGGTGCGGCAACGTATCATTGCGGGGATTAATTGCCCAAACGATCTCATCCAGCGCATCGGTCGCCTGCCGCGCCGTAGACGAAATTTGCTGAATGTGGGCGACGGATTTTTCCGGTTCATGGCGATCCAGTTGTGCCAGGCCGGTCAACAGCTCGATTTTGGTCAGTCGATTTCCCAGGTCATCGTGGATGTCCCGGGCAATGCGCCCGCGTTCCCGTTCAATGGCCGCCTGTTGTTCGAGCACGCGCAATTTCACGCGCAATTGCCGGAACGAAATGTAGCGCACAATCGCAACCAGCAATGAAATTGACAGGGCCGCAACGCCGGCGCGAAACCACCAGGTCTGCCAAAAAAATGGCGCCACAGTGAAACCCAGTTCGACCGGCCTTTCGCTCCAGGGCCCGTCGCCGATGGAAGCCTCGACGTGAAACTCATAGTCTCCCGCCGGCATCCGCGAATAAACCGCGTAACGTCCGGAACCGGCATCAATCCATCCATTATCGAAGCCCGCCAATTGATAACGGAAATGGATGTTTTCCGGGTCGCTGAAATGAAAAGCCGTGAAGTCAAATTCCAAATGGCGGTATCCAGGCGGCAAATGGAGGGCGGTGTTCATCATTTCCAGGTTAGCCACAGATTGAGCCGGCACAACGTCACCGTATGAGGCGATGATCCGGCCATCCATGGCAACCTGGGTCAACAAAACCGGCGGCGGCGCCGAGTTTTCCGGCAGAACAGTCGGATCGGCCACCATGATGCCCGTATGCATCAGCATCCGAATCCGTCCGTCGCGAGTGTGAATGGCCATTGGCAGGACATAGGGGGAGGCAGTACTGAATATCGCCTCCACACTGGCCAGCCCCTCGTTTCGCCCGTATACGATGGGATGCAACCGAAGGTCGCTGTTCGCCATGGCCGCTTCCAATTCCTGTTGCCGGATTTTAAACACGCCTAAATCGGAGCCGAACCACAGCCAGCCGTCGTCGTCCGCGGCTATTTGCGAAATATAATTGCTGAATAATCCCTGGTCGGCGCCGACCTGGCCAACCTGCCCGTCTTTGAACCGCAGCAAACCAATCCCACCGCAACTGATCCAAAGACTTCCGTCAGGGGCGGCGTAGAGGCAGCATATGGTGTGGTTTGAAATCGGCAGCCGCGATGATTCGTCAACGAAGTGCGTGCCGTCGAATTTCAGGAGCAATCCGTTCGCGCCAAGCCAAATGTTTCCCCCGGCATCCGCGGCAATGGCGGAATATCGCAGAGCATAAGGCGTTGGAACCATCACCCGCGCGCGCCCATCGTGCAAACATTGCAGAACGTTGCGGTGCAATATCCACAGATCACCCGATGAAGGCACCATGGCGTAAATTGAACCGTTGATGTTGTTACTTCCCAAATCGCAACGGCTGTAATTCCCGTTCGTCAGCATCCAAACTTGACCGCTTTGTGTGCCGATCCAAATACCGTCATTGATGCCGGCAGCCACGCAACGGACGGTTCCGGCGAAAGGCGCGTTGGTAAAAACCGGCGTCCATTTGTCATTGATTCGGGCAACGAGCATCCGGTCAAGGGTTGCACCCCATACTGTGCCATCGGTCTCCTGGCAAATGGACTGCAACTGCGATAAAACCCCGTTGCGTTCCACGGCCTCGAGCCTCACGGCGGGCATGGAAATGCGGTCCAGCCCTCCCCCGCCGGTCCCTACCCAGATGTTGCCTTCATGGTCTTCTGTCAGGCTGAGGATGCAGGAATGGGACGTCTCGACTCTCTCAAAGCCTGAATTGCCAAAACGAAACAACCCGTTCCCGTCGGTGCCAACCCACACCGCGCCTGTGTGATCTTCCAGCAGCGCCTCAACGGTTGCGGCAGCGGAACCTGGCAATTCGCCGAAGTCCCGCAGCGTGCCTTTGGTGTCACACCTGAAGAGATGCTCATGAGCGACAAACCAGACGGCATTGGTGTGACTGCCGGCCAAACATTCCACATCATGGATGCGGGCAATCTGGTGAAAGCGTTTCGGCCCCAGAAGACAAATTTGATTTGCTTTGGCCAGCCAAAGGTTGCCCGCGCCGTCGCTGGCCAACAAGGGCAGCCCATCCGCGGGCACTCCTTCCCGGCCGCCAAAGTGTGTGAGCCGCCCATCCTTAACGCGGAAAATGGCGCTGGAATAACCGAGCCATAACGAACTGTCTTTAGTTTCCGCAAGCACCCAGGGCGCGCCTTTTGCCAATTTGTCTTTAGGGACCGAAGATAAAGAAAAATCCCGCTTCAGACCGGCCATTTTTCCCAGGTTGGGAACTATCCAAAGCGTCCCTGCGCTGCTGGAAAATATAGTCCGAATATTATGCGGCTCAATTGAACCGGTAAAATCCTTGACCGGAAATGCGCTGAAACGGCTGCCGTCAAACCGCATCAGGTTGACCGGTGTCACAATCCACAAGTAACCGTCCCGGCCCTGGGCGATTGCGCTGATGTTGTTGTTGAGCAGGCCATCATCAGATTGCCAAACCCGGGTGAACCATTTCGCATCGGCCGAAGCATGGGAAGGCAAAACGGCAAACACCAAAATCAATCCCGCCAATAGAGCTCCCAGGTCCGGACGGATTGGGCTGAGATTCACGCTTCGAACTTAAGTGACGTCTCACATCCAATCAAGACTCAAAATAATTCGCGTATGTTTTCGGCAAAAAATCCGGATGGCCCAAACGGGCCATGCCCGGGCGGGGGCCAACTGCTCAAAAACGGTCTAAATGGGCCATAGTAATTCCCCATGGCAGTGCGATAAATTGACACCATCGAATTTCCACCACCGGACCATGAACCGCCAGGAACAGCGCCAGTGCGAAATGCCTCAATCGGTCGAATCCAATTCATGCCCGGGCCGGGAATTCCGACGAATGCGCCTGAACTTTAACGAATCCGAATTAAAAATCCAAACGAGCTAACACTATGAAAATAAAGTTATCCATTGCGGTCCTTGCGATGGCAGGGGTTTTGGTCTCAGTTATGGTGGCCCCGGCGCAGCCGGCTTATTTCCAGGCCGTCACGAACCTTCAGCCCGCCGGCTACTGGCCGATGCACGAAATGGAAGCAAACCCGCATGGCGATATTGAAACGAATTACGGCACGCTCGGGACCCTGGCCAGTGGATTTTACGGCGATTGGGAGACTCTGAACAATACTCCGATCGTTCATGGACAACCGGGTTGCATCGTGAATGATTCTTTGGAAACGTCGGTGCATTTTACCCAAACCTCGACATCGGCGTCGACCGGCGGCTTTACCAACGGTCTTGTTGTGCCTCACACGTCGCCTCTAAGCACGCTCAATCCGCCGTTCTCTGTGGAATGCTGGATGAATGGCGATGCCTCCGGCAACAAGCAAGCCGACATCTGGAGCCAGGCGGGAGCCGCTGGTTTGAATGGAGGACCCAACTACTCAGGCATTCGGCTCCACTGGGCCAACGTAGGATGGGTCGTCTATTCTTATAATGGCGCCAGCGGCAGCGACCTTCTTACTCTAATAAGCTATAACACGGGTATTGCGGCCAATACCTGGTATCACACGGTTCTTACTGATGATGGCACAAACATAACTCTATGGATTAATGGGACCGCAGTAGGAAGCGCAGCGCAGGCCGGCAATTACGCGCCCGATTCGTGGACTCCTCTTGCCATTGACAACGGCGTCGGCGGCGGCGTCCCCTTTCACGATTCGATGAAAGGCTACATAGACGAATTTGCCGTTTATACCAACGCCCTGGATCCGGCCACCATTGCCAACCATTATAGTCTTGGCGAAACGGGCTCTGCCGCCGCGTATTTCAATGCGGTTACCAATTCCGATCCGGCCATTTATTTCCTGATGAATTCGCCGACTATTTCCTCCGAATCGGCTGGCGCCTCGCTCGCCAACGACGGTTCTTCCGGAATCAGCGGTCTCTATCGCCCGGAAGTAATTCCTGGCGGTGTGAGCGGACCGGGCGCGCTGGGCGCCGGATTTGGCGCGACAAACGCGATGCCCGGCAACGGCTGTGACGGCTTCGCCGATGTCGGCATCTCCACGTCCTATAATCCGACCGGCACTGGAGCTAATTTCAGCATCACCGCCTGGTTTCAGGGCGACCCGGCCGATTCACGCATCCAAAGCATCGTCGGCCACGGCACAAACTCGTGGCAGTTGGGTCTAACTTCATCGGGCAAAGTCGTTTTCAATTCCGGAACCAACGGCGCCGCTACTGTCGCCACGGGCTCGGCGGCGGGCGACCTGGTTTCGCCAGGCGTGTACAATGACGGTTTTTGGCACCAGGTCGTTGCAACGCACAGCTCGACCATAAATATTCTCTATTTGGACGGTGTGCCCGTCGCCACAAATACGACGACTGTGAGCATCCCGGGATCGGGAGCGGACGTATTGATTGGGGCCGACCCTTCGTTTACCAACAATCCGACCCAGGGCCAGGGGCGGCAATTCGAAGGCAACATTTGCGAAGTGGCGTACTTTGCCACAGCGCTGACACCCAGCCAGGTGCAGTCCCTCTATGCCGCATCCGAACTGCAGCCTGTTATCACACAGCAGCCAATATCGGCGACTGTCAATGCCAATAGCGCGTTTACCAATGCCGTGACGGCGATTGGCGTCGGCCCACTGAATTATCAATGGTATATGAATGGCCAGGCTGTCAGCGGGGCGACCGGGAGCAACCTGGTTATCAATCCCATCGAACCCGCGAACGCCGGCAACTACTATGTGACCGTGTCGAACGATTACGGCGCTGCAACCAGCGCGGTTGTCACCGTGACCGTTCAGAGTGCTCCGCTCCTTTTTGGGCAATTCCCAATTACCTACTCCAATATTCTCAATACGAACTTTATGACGCTCTACGCGGGGGCCAATCCAACGTTTTCCATTTCAAGTGGCGGGGAGCAACCAATATCTTATTATTGGTTTACCAATGGCGTGGCCGATGGCGCCGCAACCAACGCCAGCCTGACCCTGACCAATGTTCCAATCAGTTCAATCAGTGATTATTGCATTTTAAGCAACTCGTTGGGCACAGCCACGAGTGCGGTTTGGTCGGCCACCGTCGTTGCGGATCCCCTCAGCACAGGCGGGACACCGGCGCCTTATCCGCAGGCGGTTTTGAGCCTGAATCCCATCGCCTACTGGCGGCTGAATCAAAGCGACAATGGCGCGGGCAATGACGGAACCGTTGCGCTTGATTACGCCGGCGGCAATGACGGCATTTATACCAACGTTATCCTCGGCCAACCGGGCTACGATTCAACTGCGGACCCCTCCGACAGTTCGGTGGAGGTAGGCTCCGGCCAATTCACAACGAACAGCTATGTTGGTCTTATCGGGACCAATATTGATTTCTCGGTTCCTGCCGGAAAGAATGCCGAATTCACCGTGGAATGTTGGGCCAATGTTTCGGCCAATGGAGGCGGCATCGTCGCCAAAGGATTTGGCAACGGCGGCGAAGAGATGGTTCTGGACACGGGGGGCACGGGCAATGCCTTTCGCTTTTATTTGCGGCCCAGCGGCCAGAACACCACGTACATCGCCAGCGGCGGCGTTCCAAATGGCACTTGGTGTCACCTGGCGGCAGTCTGCGACGAAGCCAACAGCAACCTGTCGCTTTACGTCAATGGCGCGCTGGTTGCCCAGACAAATATTCCGGCCAAAAGCGGCATCGTAAGCGATGTGCCGATGAATATGACCATTGGCGCCCGCTCCAACAGTTCGGGCAGCGGCAACAATTTGCAAAGCGAAGGCACAATAAACGATGTTGCCGTGTTTAACTATGCTTTGACGGCGGCCCAGATTGCGAATGAATACATCCAGTCAGGCATCGCACCGTACTTTACACAACAGCCGGCCACAATGTACGTTGGACAGGGCAGCAACGCGACGGTCGCAGTCGTGGCCGAAGGCACCTCGCCGCTGGCTTATCAGTGGTATGAGACCAACGTCACGGCCATGACCGGCTATGTCATAGCCGGCCAGACCAACGAATCGCTGGTCATCTCGAACATTCAATCCAGCGATGACTACTATGTTAGCGTGACCAACCCTTACGGCTTCACTAATTCGGTCATTGCACCGATTGTCGTCTATTCTTCACCAGTGATTACGGGCTGGCTTCCCGTTACCTACAGCAACGTCGTCAACGTTAACTTTATGAAATTGTACGCGGAAGCAAGTCCGAGCTTCTCGGTATCGGCGCTTGGCTTTGGCACGCTCTCATATCAATGGTTCACGAATGGCGTGCCGGTTGGAGGGGCAACGGGCAGCAATCTGACGCTGGCCGTCTCAAGCTCGGGCAGTCTAACCAACGCTTGTGTCGTCAGCAACCTGCTGGGCGCCGCGACGAATATCTGGATAGCAAACGTCCTCGCCGACCCGACCAACTCGGCCGGCGGCCTTGCAGTCTATCCGCAGACGGTTTTGGCGCTCAACCCTTCCGGCTACTGGCGTCTGAATGAACCGGACGATCAAGCCGGCGACGGCAATCCCGGGGCTATTTGCCATGACTATGCCAGCGGCAACAATGGCGTTTACGCGAATGTCCTGCTCGGCAATCCGGGTTACAACAGCGTCGAGGATCCATCCGATACTTCGGCAGAATTCTATTATTTCAACACATCAAACTGCGATGCCAGCAGCATTCTGGCGCCTGATTTTTCAGCGCCAAACGGTTCAAATGCGGAATTTACGGTCCAGGCATGGGTGAATCCCACTCTTCAGGAAAACGCGGGAACGGCCGTGGGTATCGCAGCCAAAGGTTATTTCGACCACGAAGAATATTCTCTGGATTGCGGCGCCAGCGGCAACGGATTTCGGTTCGAAGTACACGATGCCGCGGGCACGACCTACAATGCGAGTTCCACGCTCGCCACATCCACCGCAGGCAATTTGAATCAATGGTATCTCCTCTCTGGAGTCTGTGACGAAGCCAATGGCCTCGTCCTGCTTTATACCAACGGCCAACTGGCCGCCAGCACATCAATCCCCGTCGCCAGCGGTGTCACGGACTCGTCCTCGACGCCCATGACCATCGGCGCCAGGGCAACCAGCGCCACCAGCGGCATCAACAATCAATTCATCGGCTATTTGAATGATGTGGCCGTATTTAACCACGCACTCGCGCCCGGCCAGGTGGCTGCCGAATATGCCGCGGTCAGTACTGCCGCGCCTTTCTTTATAACAGCGCCCCCGACAAATGCCGGCGCGCCGGTCAACACCACCCTGAACATAACTGCGATGGCCGGCGGAACGCCGCCCCTGGCATATGTCTGGACCAATCTGACCACTCGCGCAACCCTGGCAACAGGAACGGCAGCGAATGCAGCGGTCATCAATGCCCCGCTCAGTATCAATAACATTCCCGCCACGTGGAACGGCAACCAGTTGGAGTTAATCGTCACCGGTCCTTACGGGTCAACCAACGCGTTTGTCACATTGTCCATTACCAATGCCGTCAATTCCAATCCCACGAACATTGTGTTTGCGGTGACGAATAATGAATTATATTTGAGTTGGCCCGGGGACCACACGGGCTGGCAGTTGCAGGCCCAGACCAATCAATTCTCTGTGGGCCTGAGCACCAATTGGCTCAACGTGGCAGGCTCAACCGGCACGAACCAAATCGTCGTTCCCATCAATCTCACCAATGGCAGTGTGTTCTACCGCCTGGTGTATCCATAAAGTTATGCGGACAGTTATGAACGAAAAAGAAATGCTCTTATCCGTCCCTAAAGCGGCCGAAATGGATGATAGTTTGCCAAGGAGGCAAGGCCCGGTTTTTGGCGGATCTGTTCGGGGCGTGAAAGCGCGTCGTCGCGCTTTCACGCTCATCGAGTTGCTTGTCGTGATTGCGATCATTGCGATTCTGGCGTCTATTTTGCTGCCGGTATTGGAAAGAGCTAAATTGCGGGGACAGGAAGCGACCTGCATTAACAATCAAAAACAACTGGTGCTTGCCTGGATCATGTATTCCGCCGACAATAATGATTACTGTGTCGGCAATAATTGGAACGATGAAAAAGCCCACGTGACGTATGAAAACTGGCTGAGCGGCTGGCTGGACGCGGGAAGCGCCACGACGGACAACACCAATACCGACTTGCTGATTGATCCAACCTATGCAACCCTGGGTGATTATACAAAAAACGCCAAACTATATCTGTGTCCGGCCAGCATGGTCATTGCGCCCATTCCCGGCGCCACCGCTTTGCAACCGCTGTGCCGCTCGGTTTCTATGAATTCCTGGGTCGGGTACGTCTGCGCGCCGTCCACAAATACTGGGACCGGCGCGAGCATGAAAATCTTTAGAAAATTATCCAGCATTACCGCTGGAATTTCTCCCGTGGACCTGTTCGTCTTTATCGAGGAACGTGGTGAGAGCATCGATGACGGAAATTTTGAGACACAGATCGGAGACAATATCATCGCCAATTGGGCAACCGATTATCATAACGATGCAGCGACCTTCGGCTTCGCCGACGGCCATGCCGACACACATCGGTGGCTGGTTGGCGCCACTTGGCAGAATCCCAACGATACCAGTGGCCCCAGGATGGGCATGCGGGTCCCGCAGCAAACTGTTGTCCCGGCCAAATGGGGAGCATCGCCGGCGATTACGGGAAACAGCCTGGCCGATTACAACTGGCTCTCGATGCATGCAACCTGTCATCAGTAATAAGGATTGTGAGGGTATTGCTGTGAGCGGCAACCAAATTTCCTCGGTAACCATGGATGGCAATAGGTGGACCCCGGCCGCGACGTCCCGAAAATTCATCAAGTGGATGCGCCTTGACCACATGATCATCGTTGGGGCCGTCGCGGGGTTGTTGCCACTGACGGCATCACCGGATTTGCGCGCCGAGCCCGTCGCCTCATCACCCGCAATTTCTTTCGATTTGCAGGCCGATCGGCCGGGCTGCCTTGAATTCTTTGGCCCCAAAGGCGCTGGTTGTTTTACGGAAGAGATCAGCAATTCATTTCAGGGCGTCCTTGCCTTGAATTATGTTTCTCATCCGCAGGCCGGATTTCCTGGAGGATTTCTGAACGCATCGCCGCCCTCACAGCCATGGTCGGGAACAATGTGGACTCGTGATGCGGGCGCGTTCCTGCGTGAATTGGTGTTCTGGGGCTATTACCAGCACGCCTCCCAGGTGTCCCAATGCCTCATGGACTTTGCCGGTACCAATCAGGCCGGTTTTATCGGGTTTCCCAGATATTTCGCCCCGGGCCATCCTCACGAAACCGGCACGGAAATGGATGGGCATGCGGCAATTATCATTGCCATGGTTTCGCTGTGGCAGCGGTTGCCGCCAGGCGATCCCTTCCGCAAATCGCTATACGATTTTTTGCATCAGCAGCCCTCCCCGGTGCGTTATCTCCACTACGTGCTCGAACATCGGCCTCTCATTCCCGGCTCAGGCGAGTTTGGCGGCGGCGGAGTAAAGGGGCTCTATGACAATGTCGTCCAAAACAATTTGTGCGCCCTTGCCCTGCTGAGCGCCGCTGAAATGGAAGCGGAGGCAGGAGACCAGACCGACGCCGCGCTTTGGCGCAAAGACGCTCAAACGATCTACCGGCACATGGACAAATATCTGGTGGACAACAACGGCTCCTGGATTTGGTGCATTGATCCCAAAACACTTAAACCGGACCCGGCCGTTTTGCGGAAGCCCCTCAATGCGGGATTTGGCGGCCTGAACGGCGTTGCCTGTATGAGTTCCGATGTGCTGGGACTGGAGCCGCAGGCCTGGAACCAGCAAATCGTTGCTCACAGCGAGAAGACTTTTGCCGGACTCTACGACGTCCCATTGCGAAAGGAGCAGTTCGAGAAATATGGAATTTGGAGCCAATTTGATGAGATTCACGGCGGATTGCTGACCAGTCCTTCCTATGGACAGGGTTACGCCATCCAAACCATGCTCCTGTTGGACAAATTGGCGATGGCCGATCATGCTCTTGATTTTCTGACGCAGGCCACATTCCGGGCTTCCGATATATCGTTTCCTCATGGCCGCCTTTCTCCTTATTACTTTTATGAACGCCTCTATTCTCCGGATGCCGACGGAAAAGAAGAATTGAGTTCCGGTTGCGGGCCGCTCAATCTGGTCAACGTCGCCGAACCCCTCAAGGCGGCGCGACTGATTGTGGGTGTGGACGATACCTCGCCTGGGCAAGTACGCATCATCCCGCGGCTTCCGCCTTCCTGGAGCGGATATGAGGCAAAAAACTGGCCTATCCTCACATCGTTTGGAGTTGTCCGGGCCGATCTGTGGTATGAAATAAAGGACGGCAGAGCTGTTTTTCATCTTCGGCTCAAATCGGGCCAGGACATTCCAGCATTGGCCGTTCGCCTGCCTGAAACGAAGGGAATCGTTTGGAAGCATCAGTCTGATGTGAGAGAACTCAACATGGAATCAGATTTCAAAGCACCGGGTCCGCTGGCAGGCTTAAAGCCCAAATTTTGATTTAAATGTTAAGCAACAAGTCCTGGCTGATACTTTTGGCGAACTGTCTGCTCGTTGGCGTCGCGTTTGGTTATCCAACCAACAATATCACGCTCACATTCAACTGCGCCACGACGAATCTGGGCCCCGCAATTCCGGATAATTTCGTGGGACTGGCACTGTCGAGATCATTCATTAATGGCGCGAGCGGGTCCGCTCAAGTCTTTAATCCGACGTGGGACCCGGGCACGTCGACGACTACCTGGCGGCAGTTCACGAATATTCTCGGCCAAATTGGCATTCACCACTGGCGCACGATTTGCGGATATAGCGGTGACAATCCCGATCCCACTCCTGCGCAGGACAACCAATTCTTTGCGACTCTGGCCGACTCGGGCGTCACAAACGTCATTTATGCGCTGCATTGCTTCTGCGAGAGCGATTCCAGTGACAATATCGCCGCGGCCACGAATATTCTTTTGAATCCCACGGACGCGCCGATGCTGGAATCCTTTGCCCTGGACAACGAGCCCAACTATAACATTAATCAGGAGTGCCCGAGCACCGATTGGACCGAGCCTGAATACGAAACGCAATGGAATATGGTCTTTACCCAGACCGAAGGGGGAATTGCAGCAGCCGGACTCCCCATGGCGGCCTTCTCCGGGCCGGACGATGGCTCTGACATACCACCCAATCCAGGCACCAATACGCCCCAATCGTGGATTCTGAAATTTGCAATAGATGAAGCGCCGAATCAGTTTTATACCATGGCCACGCAGCACGACTATGACTCGAGTGCCGCCCCGACTTCGCCCGACGCCCTGGGCATGGCCACAACCAACCTGTCGCCGAATCGGGTTGCCGGTTGGAACCAGGTTTTCACCAACCTGTTGGGAGGGGCACCCACCTGGCCAAATGATTGGCACGGTCATAAACTGCGCTTTCGGATGACGGAGGCCTCGGCCTTTGATAACGGCGGGGGCACCGGGGCTACTGACGGCAATACCAATGGCCAGACTTTCTCGACAGCGTTATGGGAATTGGATTTTTGCCATTGGTGGGCCCAAAGAGGTTGCGCCGGTGTCAATCCCTTTAACCGTCCGGTGGACTACAGCGCGCCCATCCAATTGAGTTATACCACCGGAAATTGGACCGCCATGCCTTACGCTTACGGTTTGAAGGCGTTCAACATGGGCGGACACGGCTTCCCATTCACGAACACCGCCGCATTTTTTTCCAACCCGTCCAACATCAATGTGACTGCGTATGGAGTTTTTAGCGCAGACGGTCATCACCTTTACGTCACGGTCATTAATAAAACGTTCGACGCCGTCGGCGCAAACGCGGCAAACGTGACGATTCCTGCGCCAGGCAACTTCTCCGTGACGAACGCTCAGTCCCTGCTCCTGAGCAGCACCCCGGCAGGCCAGGACGGCAATGCCACCAACGTGCAGACAGCCTGGCTTGGCGGCGCCACGATTCCCAATAGCGGCCCGTGGAACGGAACATGGTCGCCGCTTGCCCCTGGCAATCAGGGTCAAATCAACCTGGTCGTACAACCGGCCACCGCCGTGATTATCGATCTTCAAGGCAATCCAGCAACGGTTTCGGCGCCGCCAACCATTGGCACGGCGCCCCATTCCGGCAACATGGTCATTACTTACACCGGCACGCTCCTGTCATCCACAAACGTGGCCGGGCCCTATGCGCCGGTCCCAAATTCAGCGACCCCTTACGTCGTTCCCGCCACCAACACCCAGCAGTTTTATCGAAGTAAATTTGATTAAAGTATGTACATGAAATCACTTCGACTTGGGCTCATCGCCCTTCTCTTTACGCGGGCGGCCGTCGCTTTCGCGCAATCTGATTTTGGCAACCCATTGAACGGTTTGGACACACTGAAGGATTTTCAGAGCATGCGGGCGTCTTCGACGGACCCGAATTGGCGCAACGGCAATGGCGATTCGCGCCCCATCGCGCCGGGCCAAACGCTCACGCTTGCAGAACTGGCAGGGCCGGGGCGAATCGTTCATTTTTGGAATACAATTTCCGACAAAGAATTGTACTATTCCCGTCTATTGTCGCTCCGAATTTATTGGGATGGAGAAACCAACCCGAGCGTGCAATGCCCGATTGGCGATTTTTTCGGAGTCGGAAATGGCATTGACCAGGCTTTCGACTCGCTGCCCGTGAGCGTGAGTTCCAACGGACGCGGACGCAATTGTTATTGGCCGATGCCTTTCAAAAAAGCGGCGCGCATCACCGTCACCAACGATGGCAAGCAACCTTGCGAAAACTTTTATTACCAAATTGATTGGCAGAAACTGCGTTCTCTCCCAAGGCAAACCGCCTATTTTCATGCCATGTATCGGCAGGAATATCCCTGTGTCATGGGGCGCAATTATCTCATCGCGGACATCCGGGGCCGCGGCCAATACGTTGGCACGGTGTTGAGCGTTTGCCTGGCTTCGCCCAAATGGTTCGGCGAAGGCAATGAATACTTCTTCGTCGACGGCGAAAACGAACCCAACCTGCGCGGCACCGGCACGGAAGATTATTTCTGCGAGGGCTGGGGTTTCTATCCGGGGTCCCAACCGTTTTATGGTGCGTCCTATTGGGAGGGAGACGCTGGAAACGACGTCGGCAACCTCGGCAGCTTTTACCGATGGCACATTCCCGACCCGGTCAGCTTCAGGAAATCGCTCCGACTTGAAATTGAACACAGGGGAGGGCAGATTTTCCCTGATGGCACAAAAACCGGTTTCATTGAGCGGGATGATTTGTTTTCCAGCGTGGCCTTCTGGTATCAGGTCGAGCCGCACAAATCTTTTCCCGACTTGCCTCCCGGCCCGGACCGATTGCCTTTGCGGGACGTCGTTTTGATCACAAGTTCCCAGGCAAAATCGGCACGGCATTCCGACGCCCCGGTTGCGGTGGAGCACTTCGGCAAGGTCAACCAATTTTGGCAGTTTTGGCTGCAATCGGTAAACACCAATGGCTGGATGGAAATCCCCTTTCAAACCGGGGAACCGCTCGATTCGGATTTGGTGTTGAAAATGGTTCACTCATGGAATTCGGGCATTTACCGCGTCCTTCTGGACGGCAACCAACTGGCGCAAATCGACTTCTACGCTTCCGACCCGACAGCCGCTACCGACAAATTGGGTCCGGTTCACCTGGAGCCCGGCGACCACGTTTTGCGGTTTGAATGCGCCGGCAAATCTCCCGAATCCATGGGCTGCGCGCTCGGGTTCGGCTCCCTGATCAGCCGTGCTGTCGCATACAGCCGGCCCGCAAACCTTGACTTGCGCACCTTGCAGAAACACTGAAATACTATGCACGATTCAACCATGGACCGGCGAACATTTTTGAAAACGGCGGGCGCATTGTCAGCCTCGGCCTTGCTTACCCCCGGAGATTTAATGGCGGCCGACAGCGCCGCACCGGCGAAAAGGAAACCCAATTTTCTTGTCCTCGTGGCCGATGACCAGTGTTTCCGAACCCTCAATGTGCTGAACAATACCGAAGTTTTAACGCCAAATTTTGATCGGTTGATAAAACGAGGCACGACGTTTACTCATTGCTTTCACCAGGGTTCATGGACTGGGGCGGTTTGCATCGCGAGCCGGGCGATGATGCATACGGGTCGTTATTTATGGGCATGCGGCGGTGACCATTGCGGTACTTATCCGCTGATGGGCGAGACATTGCAGCAAAACGGTTATCAGACGTGCGCTGTCGGCAAATGGCACAACGGCGATGCGACGGCGCTGAGAAGTTTTAAGACCGGCAAAACAATCGGGCCGGGCTTTTATGCTTCCACGCCAACAAATGGATTTGCCTATCGCCGTCCGCGCCCCGGTGATCCCTGGACGCCATGGGACCCGAAATATCGCGGGCATTGGACGCCGAACCAGCTTTGGGACATCCAGGACGGTGACGGAGATGGCGGCGCGCGGCAGGCGAGCCCCCGCTATAAGCGAGAGCAACATTCCTGCGAGTTATACGCGGACAGCGCCGCTGAATTGATTGGCCAACTGGCCGCGCAGCCGGACAATCCCTTTTTTCTCTACGTAGCCTGGAATTCGCCGCACGATCCGCGGCAGGCGCCGAAGGAATTGGTGGACCTGTATCCCGCGGAAAAAATCCGGGTACCTCCGAATTTCCTGTCACAGCATCCGTTTGATATTGGCGCGGACGGACGCGACGAATGGCTGGCGCCGGTCGTGCGGACGCCGGAAATTGTGCAGGTCCATCGCCGGGAATACTACGCGCTAATCACGTATATGGACCGGCAAATGGGCCGGATCATCGATGCCCTGGACAAATCCGGGCAGGCGGATAATACCTACATCATCGTAACAGGCGACCACGGCCTGGCCGTGGGCGAGCATGGACTGATGGGCAAGCAAAACCTGTATGATTGTTCTGTCCGCATGCCGTTCATCATGATTGGCCCGGGCATCTCGCCGGACCACTGGATTGACGCGATGATGTATCAACATTGCCTGTTTCCGACGATTTGCGATTTGGCGGGAGTTTCAGCGCCGGCAACCGTTCAGTTCCCCAGCCTGATGCCGCTCTTGCGCGGAGACCGCAGCTTTTTGTTTGAATCGATGTATTGCGCTTATGAAAAGTATCAACGTTCCGTGCGAACCGATACGCATAAATTGATCGTCTATCCAGAAGTCGCGAAGGTTCAACTTTTTGACGTTGTTAATGATCCGTGGGAAATGAAGAATCTCGCCGGCGACCCCGCAAATGCCCACATGATTTCCGGGATGTTTCGCCAACTGACAAAGTTGCAGCAGATGGTTTCGGACAAGTTGGTTTTGGACCCGGGTTCGCTTGGGATTCAAGCCTGATTAGTGCCCCTGGAAATAGAATTCAGCCATCTGGTTCCGGTTCAATTGCGGCAGAATAATGAAAATGGCAGGCGAATACTCCAAAGGGCATATAATCATGGCCATTTCTGGCATCCGCTCTGCTTGCAACAGGGTATGTTAATATCAGCCGGACAGGCCCTTATGAACACAACCAATCAGTCAGTGAAACAGCCATCCAGGATTTTGGTGGTGGAAGACAACAATCTGGTCGCCCAGACGATCAGTTTCAAGTTGAGGGGCTCGGGATACGAGGTGGCGACAGCCGTGGACGGATCGGAAGCCATGGCCGCTGTGCGCAAGAACAAGCCAGATTTAATTTTGTTGGATATCATGTTTCCGGATGACTTTGCCAACGGATGGGACGGATTCAGCATCATGCAGTGGCTTTACCGGATGGATGAAACCCGGGCAATCCCCATCATTATCATGACCGGCAGCGAAGACGTGAAAAACGAGGAACGGGCAAAGTCCGCCGGCGCGGCGGCCTTCTTCCGCAAGCCGATCGACCACGATAAATTGCTCAGCGCGATTCGCGCGCTTTTGGACAGTACCGCTCCCAAACCGGCCCGAATGAATCCGTAGCCAAACTTCGCTGCGTTGCGGCTGGTCTTCGACACAGCCGCGCTCCGAAGTCGGTTCATGAACCAACTAAGGTCATCCCCAATACTCCAGACCAGAACGCGCTTGCTGAAATCCATGAATGGCAAATCAATGAGAATCGTCCTTTCGAAAATAGTCTTGCGCGTGTTCGGCGATTACCCGTGCAGCCTCTCCATCCGATGTTTGTCGTTTGAACGCTGTTGGCGCATAGGCGCAGTTATGCTTTTGGCAGTGTGATGAGCAATTCATGTTCGTTGCGCACAATCTTCATCTCGTTCGGTTTCACCGGGGACGGAAGTTGGATTAATTGCTCATATTCGCCCGATTCAGAAACACTCGTGGCTTCGTTGTTTCTTTCCGACATTTGGCTTTGCCGGTTGTTCGCACTGACCTGCAATGTGCGGTCATTCTTCAACGTCACATTGACGTCAGAAACTTTAGTTTCCGGCAGGAAGGCGCGCACGACATACCGATTTTTAAGGTCCTGCACATTTAAGGAAAGCGAGTAGGCCGAACTCTCCGGAAAACCGGCGAACTGGGGCCCGCTCCGAAATTGCGCAGACATTTGATCAAGCATTTTGTCCATCCGCGCTTGCATCTTGTCCATTTGCGTTTTCATGTCCCGGATTTCCTGGTTCCATTCCTGGCTTGCGGCTTCGGGATTTTGAAAAAGCGGCATGGAAGTTTGGCTTGTTGCCGTTGTTGCGGGCTTGGTCGTCTCAGGCGTTCCTGCCTTCGATTTTGTCCCCGCAACCCATATCGCGGCGCCAATGGCAACGCACATTAAAGATGTAACAACCGCGCCTTTTTTAGTAGCATTCATAATCATTTTTTCCTTTCTTTCGTTGTATTTTTTATTTCCCCTTTTTTGGCAGGCTCCTGCGGAGGCAGCGCGCCCCTGACCGCGTCCGTAAGGGCAGCGGCATCGAGCGGCTTTTCCAGAAACGCGGCAGCTCCGTCGCGAAGGCATTCATCTCGGACTGTGGGGCTGCCAAAAGCGGTCAGAACAACGATAGGCAGTTTTGGATAATACCTATGGATGACATATACCGCCTGTTTGCCTGAAATAATTGGCATGCAAAGATCAATGATGACTAAATCAACTCGTATCTTTCTATCGGTTAATATTCCTATCGCGCCCCCCTGCCCAGCTTGAACATACAACCCGTGCCCCTTCGTTCGTAAAGACTTTGTCGAGTGCCCGGAGCATTCGCTCATCGTCATCGACCACGAGGAGGCATTTATCTCGAATATCATTTGTCACACATTCATTGTTTCGCATAAGCGATGCCACATACTGGCACATTTCAGGAAGTTGTTGATTCATAGATGATTGCATGAAAACGCGAAGCGCCCGTTGAAGAGGCGGCTCAAATTGATTCAGCCAATTTGGCAGTGGTGGCGCCAATTTGTCCGAACCGTTATCAATATTTGAGAAATAAGAATATCAGGAGGCGCAGGCAAAATGGCAGCGGCGAGACTGCCGATTTGGCGCAAACGCAAAGGACTGGGAGCGCCGCAGCGGCATCCGTTTTTCAAAATCCCCTGAAAATCAGTTAATTATGCCCCATTTATTTTTTGGCATTCTTTTTGCGAAGGATAGCTATGCAATCGTAGCACGTGGAAAAAAAGCAATTTCTTGATGACTATTCCCAAACCGGAATTGGAACATGCAGTGTCATTCGCCAGGTGCTGGAAGTATTTGAGCTGAGGTCAAGGAGGTGGCCGAACAAAGAGGTGAAATTGGGGAATGAGGAGCCAGGGAAGCCGGAGAGCCGGGCGGCGCAGGCGCGCCGCCCGGCAACTTAAGTAGCGAACCTGCAATGCCGTAATCAGCGGCTAAACAACGTACAGAAGTCTGCAAACGGGAATTTTAGTCCGACCGACAGGCGCCATGACAAATGCGCGCGGGGTTGCTTGCGGACACGCCGGCAGGCGGTCCATTTTGAATTTTATGCTTCATATTAGAGAGTTCCTTTTGACTCTGATTTTGGGTCTCGCGCTATCCGTTCGTGGCGCTGCACAGACGGACCTTTACAACTTTACCGGACCGGAAATATATCCCATTGACGACAGCATCTGTCTGCTGCACGCGGCGGATTTGACGGGGGACGGCTTGAACGACCTGATTGTTGCGGACAATGAGCATTATCGGATCGCGCTGCTTTACAACCAGACAGGAAAGACCAATTGGGCGAAGGCCGTCCCGGCGGCATCTCCGCTGCAGGGCGTTAACCAATTGCCATTCGGCGCGCGTTTTCGGCTGGATTCGATTCCCGTGGATGAGCAGATTTCTGCGCTGGCGGTGACCGATCTCAACGGTGACGGCCGTCCGGACGTTGTTTTTTATGGAGACGGCAAAGACCTGGAAATCATTTACAACCTGGGAACAAACGGCTGGAGCGAGCCTGAGCGATGGCATCTTGACGACGGCCAGATGAATCCGAGCGCCCTTGCTGTTGGCGATTTGACGGGGGATCACAGGCCCGACATCGTTTTGCTTGGTGACAACGGGTCACTCTATCTTTTGCGGCAACGCGCGGACCGTACTTTTGACGAACCGGAAAAAATTCCGTATTCGGGCACGCCCAAAGTCGTGCAAATAGTGGATGTGAACGGCGACGGACGGAACGACCTTATGATGGTGGACTGGGACAGCCCGACGCCCTTCCGTATCCGGTTGCAAAATGATGCGGGGCAACTTGGGCCCGAGATCTATTTCAAATCACAACCTGTTCACGCTTATTCCGCGGATACCCTGGAAGGTAATTCCAGGCAGTTCATCGCCACCATCGCTGAGAATTCCGACCGGGCGGAGGTTTCGGAATTCACGCAGCGGCCAGGCAGGGTTCTGTCCGGGACGCTCCGGCAGGGGCAGTTCCAGGTGTTGCCGTTGCTTAAGACGAGCGCCGCGCATCGTGGCGAGCTTTGGACGGACCTCACCGGCAACGGGCGGCCCGATTTGCTGGTGTCCGACCCGGACAGCGGCCAGATTTCCATTTATTTACAGGAGGCGGACGGCTCGCTCGGACCGCCCGAAACATTTTCAACATTAACCGGAGTAAGCCAGATCGCTGAGGCCAATTGGCATGGTGGCCGCCGGCCGGAAATTTTCCTGTTGAGCCAGAGCGAACAGGCTGTCGGCATGACCGAGCTAACCAGGGACGGACGGTTTCCATTTCCCACACTGCTCCCGATTGACGGGACACCGTTAATCATGGCCGTTGGCCCATTACGACAGGGCGGAAAGCCGGTGTTGTGCGTCATCGTGGACAAGGATGGGCAACGCTATCTTGTCACCTGCGACGACAAGGGCAAAATGCGGACACAGAAATTGAGCGACAGTTTTACCGAAACGCCGGTTGCGATGACCATCCAGGATGTGAATCGGGATGGATTGCCGGATGTAGTTATATTGGTCCCGTATGACAAGATTAAGGTGCTGCTCCAAAAACCCGATGGCAGTTTCGATGAAGAGGATGTGCCCTATCCCGGGGGCGGAATCGATCAGCCATGGATGACCTCAATGGAACTGGACGGCAAGCCGGAGTTGCTGTTGCCGGGCAAAAATTTCGTGCGAGCCGTAGTGCTGGAAAAGACCATGGAGACTTTGAGCTTCACCAATCGGCCGCAATGGATATTCAGGGTGACAGATCAGATCAACGGCGTGGCCGGCGACTCACAAATTGCCGGCGCGACAGCGGTCCAAACCGGCCATGACGGCCCGCCAACCATCTTTTTATTGGACGCCCAATATGATCAATTGACCATGTGCCAGCGCGGCAAAACCGGGGTCTGGCAGGTTGTTCAGAATGTTCCCTTGCCGATCTCAGATTTCGACGGATTGCAAACAGTGTCCCTGGGGGCTCCCCCAAAACACGATGTTCAAAGCGTTGCGTTTCTTGGCCAGGATGCGCTGGCCTGGATGCCGCTGGCAGGGATGGTTTGGGATTTTAGCCCCCTCGCCGGCTACGATACGCCGGTCAAGGACGGTTACCTGGACGACGTGGAAACGGGGGACCTGGAAGGCGACGGGCGTAAAGAACTGGTTTTTCTGGAGACGACGCAACATTATCTCGATATTGTCGATTTCAATTCCCGCAAGCTCGCGCCCGCCATACGTTGGCAGGTATTTGAGGAGCATACTTTTCGGAATGATTCGGACAATTCAGCCGAGCCGCGCGAGGCGCTCGTAGCCAATGTCACGGGTCACAGAGACAAGAAAAAGGACTTGATCGTGGTTGTGCACGATCGAATTCTGCTCTATCCACAGGAATAGCAAAATGCAGGGAACATTGAACGGAAAAATTCTAATCGTTGACGATGACGAACGTTTTTTGCGCGCCCTTGGCAAGACCCTGCGCAGCGAGGGAGCGGTGGTAACGGCCACGCAATGGGCGTTGGATGCCATTGACATCCTTTCGCGGCCCGAAAAGGTTGACCTCGTTATCACCGATTTGCGAATGCCGGTCGTAAATGGCGGTATGCTGCTGCATTCGATTCGCCTGATATCACCCGATTTGCCGATAATCGTATTGACGGCATTTGGCGACCCGGAAACCAGGGCTGAGGCGCTGCGCCAGGGGGCCACAATCTTTTTGGAGAAAAACCTGACTACTTTGGAGTTGCTGGCGGCCATTCAAAAGGTTTTTGAATCACAAAGTGCCCCTGCGGAATCGTCGGAAACGACTCCCCTCTGTGACACGGGAAAACCTGACGAGGATATTGAGGGCCTGATTCCATGACCAAACGTTTCACTGGGAGAAGAACATCGTGATCGGGCATGGTGCGGACTAACGCAACCGGAGTGAGCGAGCGAGCACGGTTGTGCTATATAATTTAACGTGAGGAGCCGGCGAACCGCATGAGAATGACGCGCCGCGTTTGCAGCGTCGCCGGGATGCCCCATGAAATCAAGAAAATCGGATGGCTATTCTATCATGAGCGCGCAGAATTTGATTTCCGTTGAAAGATAACATGAAAATCCGGATCGCTTTTGCGCTTGCCGGCCTGCTCCTGCTGGCCGGTTGCGCCACGCCCGGCCCGCGCAGCACCTATCTGGAACGCGTCGAACCGGACAGCATTACCAATTTGACGGCCTATTGCGCTGGAAACTCCATGGAAATCCGCTATCCGCTCCGGAGCGGCATGGCCCTTGCCCATGCGACGTGGTTTCCAACGGCCGCCAGCAACGCCGTCTATCAGTGCCAGTTTTCGGTGCTCAACTTTGGAAAAGAAAAGCGTTCGGTGCGCAAGTCTGTGGTTAACCCTAAGAACCGGATCATTGTTCGGAATGCTGCCCAATGGAAACAGCTTCTTCAGGCGGTCTTTGCCGGCCTGGCCCCCCGGACACCCGGGCACGGCATATTGTTGCTGGCCCAGGACATGGAATTGGTCGTTTTCAGGAACACCAGTGGAGAATTAAAAGTCGTAAGCCTCGACCGCAAGCCTCTCGGAATCATTATCGACCACACGTTCAGCGACGCCGATTTCTCAAAGGAAGCGATCAAACTGATGACCGCGAGTGTCAGCGCCATTGACCCAAACCAGACGACCTGTCTCTTTCTAACCGGAGACGAGCCCGTTTTTGTGCTTGTTGATGTCCGGGAGCATCTGGTCGTTTTTCTCAGTTGTCCGACAGACCCGGAAGCGCAACCCGTCGTCATTCCGGGATCGTTCGCCTTGCGCGTTATCAATTCCGTGCTGATCAAAAGCCTCGTCATAACCGCCGTCAAAAATCCGTTCAGCCTGATTGGCCGCGGTCTTTGGCACATTGACTGTTCCGGGGTGACGATGCTGAATTCATTGTCCCTGAACTCAAGCGATCCTCCACCAACGCCGCTTTACACAGGACCCGGCATGGACCTGACTGCCTGGGAAAGAACGCTGGACCATGTGGTGACCGCGCGCCGGCTTAAGGGCCGCGTGAAATTGTTCATCGACGGGAGCCAGTTTTTCCCGGCGCTCGCCCAGTCCATCGAAACTGCCAGGCATAGCGTGGATGTCATGGTCTATATTTTCGGCACGGATAGTTTTGCGATCAAAATCGCTGATGTATTGAAGCAACAGTCGGCTGCGGTCCATACCCGTGTGCTGATGGATGACCTCGGCTCGCTCTTCGCCGAGGGCGCTCCCGCGTCGGCGGTTCCTCCGTATTTTCAACCGCCCGGCGACATCAAATCGTATCTGGAAGCCGGCGCGCGCGTTCGCGTGCGCGTCAGCACCGACCCCTGGCTTGCCACCGACCATCGAAAATGTTTCATCATTGACGGCCGGCAGGCTTACATCGGCGGCATGAACATCGGCTGGCTCTACCGATATCAATGGCATGATTTGATGATTGGGTTGACTGGACCGGTTGTCGGGCAATTGGTAAAGGATTATGAAAAAGCATGGGCGCTGGCGGGGCCGTTCGGCGACTTTGCCTACGCTCGCGCCGCGATACTTGATCGCGCACACGCGCACAGGCCCGCAGCGCCCGGCAGCATTGACATCCGCGTCCTGCGGACAGCGACCGGCGAAATGCAGATTTATCACGCACAACTGGAGGCCATACGCCGCGCCAAACGTTATATCTATATCGAAAACGCGTATTTCAACGACGACACCATTCTCCGCGCACTGATCGAGGCGCGCCGGCGCGGGGTGGACGTGCGCGTCGTCCTGCCCTCCGAAAGTGACGTAGGCATTATGCAGGCCAGTGATTTGGTCGTGGCTAATGAAATGCTCAGCAACGGCATCCGAGTCTTTATTTATCCCGGAATGACACACGTCAAAGCCGCAGTTTACGACGGTTGGGCCTGCGTCGGCTCAGCAAACATGGAGAAGATGAGCCTGCGCGTCTCGCAGGAACTCGATGTCGCCTTTTCCGATCCGGATACGGTGGCCCAATTGGACCGGCAATTGTTCGAGGCGGATTTCAAACATTCGCAGGAATTGAAAAGTCCGGCGGAATTGAATTGGGCCGATCCATTTTTGAAAGCAATTTCGGAACAATTATGACGCCTTGGGGCCTCTAAAAAATTGCCATGGTAATCGAACGCGAAATTTTGTCATCTGTCCATCTTAACGGGAGTGAAAACTAAAGTGATATCGCTCTTTTTTTCTCCATCAAAATGGGGCGCAATGATATTGGCGTTCGCAATGCTCCTGTTCATTGGAATTGTGGACTACGCCACGGGGCGCGACTTTCATTTAGCCGCTTTCTACCTGATTCCGATTTGTTACGCCGGTTGGAATGTGGGGCAGCGAGCCGGCCTGTTAATGGCGTTTCTGAGCATCGTGGCCTGGTTCCTTGGAGATTTGGCTTTAGGGTCGGTCTATAGGCACCCGCTAACTCCATATTGGAACGGCTTGATGCTGCTCGTGCTCTATATGGTCATTGTGATCCTGCTCTCAGCCTTTCAACGGGCACACTATCATCTGGAAGAAGTCGTGCAGCAACGCACCGCGGCATTGCAGGCGGAGATCACCGAACGCAAACGATTGGAAATAGCCAAGCTCCAGGCCGAACGCCTGGCGACTGTTGGCACCATGGCGGCCCAGGTCGCGCACGAAGTTCGCAATCCGCTGGGCTCCATTACTTTGAACCTCGACCTGCTTCAGAAGGAATTTAAAAAGGTGGATACTCATGCGGAGGCCGAAACAGGTGAAGCGGCGGCCCTGTTGACCGACATACGCGAGGAAATCCAACGAATCAAACGCGTGATCGAGGATTACTTGAAATTTGCCAGGTTGCCCAAACCTCAAATTTTCCCGCTCGCACTCAACGAGTTTTTGGAAGGAAAGCTCGCCTTTATGGCCGGGGAATTCGACAAGGCCAGAGTGAAGTTGCGCACCAGCTTCGATCCGGATCTAAAGACCATAAACGCCGACGGCGAACAATTGTGGCAGGCCACATTAAACCTCATCCGCAACAGCCTGGAAGCGATGCCGGCGGGCGGTGAGCTGACCATCGGCACCTGGCGTCAAAACGGCCAGGTCCAACTCCGGGTGACCGACAAAGGCCTGGGCATGAATAAAGAAGAATTGAGCCACGTGTTTACTCCATTTTTCACTAAAAAATCAGGCGGCACCGGATTGGGTTTGACACTCGTGCAGCAGATTGCCATTGAACACGGCGGTCACGTCGAGTGCGAAAGCCAGGCCGGCAAAGGCACTACGTTCACCATTCATTTGCCGCTGACGGAAAAATCGTGATATGGCGAAGGCATTGGACATTCTGATCGTGGACGACGACGAGCGGCTGCGCACTGCCGTCAGAAAGGTCCTGGCCAGTGAAGGTTATACCGTTGAATGCGTCGCAGGCGCTCAAGACGCGATGGAACAGCTAAAACAACGCGCCGCCGCCCTGGTCTTGAGTGATTTGCGCCTTTCGGGATTGGATGGGATAACGTTGCTGAAAGAAATTCGCGAACTGCGGCCCGAAACGGAAATCGTGATGATTACCGGCCATGGCAGCGTTGAAAAGGCGGTCGAATCGATCAGATTTGGGGCCTATGATTTTATCGAGAAACCTTTGAATAGTGACCAGTTGCTAAAAATTGTTGCCAGGGCGCTGGAAAAGCAACGGCTCACAAGCGAAAACCGGCGGCTCCGCCACCAACTTGAACAACGGCGGGGACTCGACTCCCTAATCGGCAACGACTCCCGGATTCTGGCAGTCAAGCGGCTCGTCCGCCAAATTGCGCCCACGGATATTAATGTGCTCATTCAAGGTGAAAGCGGCGCCGGCAAGGAGGTGATCGCTGATTCTTTGCATGACTTGAGCGACCGTCGCGACAAACCTTTTTTAAAAATCAGTTGCGCCGCAATTCCGGAAACACTCCTGGAAAGTGAGCTATTTGGCTACGAACGGGGCGCCTTCACCGGCGCCAACGCCGCGCGCCCCGGAAAGTTCGAGCTGGCGGACGACGGCACCTTGATGCTGGATGAAATCGCCGAAATGAGCCCGCAATTACAAGCGAAGTTGTTGCGGGTGCTGCAGGACGGCAGGTTCCAGCGCCTGGGCAGCGCAAAGGAAATCCGGGTGAACGTGCGCCTGATTTGCGCCACACACGCGGATATTCCAAGGGCGATCGAGGAAGGCCGGTTCCGGCACGACTTGTATTACCGTATCAATACCATTCATGTCGTGCTGCCGCCGTTAAGAGAAAGAAAAGATGATATTCCGCTGCTGGCCGGCCATTTCCTGGGTTTATTTGCCGCCAAAATGAAGAAAAATGTCACGGCCCTCGCCCCGGATGCGCTCCAAAAACTCCAAATGCATTCATGGCCGGGAAATGTCCGCGAACTCGAGCACGTCATTCAACGGGCAGTGGCTTTGGCCCAGGGAAAAATCATCACTGACATTACTTTCGCGCCGCAGGTTTCCGACATTTCAAAACCAGATGCCGGGACAAAAAATGGCTGCGTTTCCATTCCCATCGGCACGACGGTGGACGACGCAACGCGGAAGCTGGTCGAGGCCACGATTCAACACTGCGCGGGCAACAAATTACAGGCGGCCAAAATGCTTGGCATCGCGCCCCGCACCATGTACCGCCATTTTTCCAAATAACGCTGCAAGCATCTCGATTCGCGTGAAAAACAATTTCTGTAAAAATGGCAGCGCCACGCTGCCATACTGGCAGCAGTGAGGGCGCGCTTTTTCCATGCTGCAGCGCGGCTTGGTCTTAAACGTCTGCAAATTCATTATCTATAGGAGACGTCATCCGTTGGCATCGCTTATGCAAGCCACTAATATGATGGCAAAAGATATTCATAATAAATCAGTTTTAATTGTCGATGACGACGAACGAATGCTTCGCGCGCTCGACAAAGTCCTGACCAACGAAGGCGCGACTGTCATGTGCTCAAGCTGGGCGGGAAGCGCCATTGGACTCCTGACGGAGAAGAGAATGCCGGTTGATTTGGTGATCGTCGACCTTAGTATGCCCTTTATCTCGGGTTTGACTACAATGCATGCCATCCACAACCACTATCCGAACCTCCCAATTATCGTTCTGACCGCTTATGGAAGCCCGGTTGTCAAAGCAGAATGTCTGCGCGAAGGCGCGGCTGCCTTTTTGGAAAAGCCGCTTAATTCGTCCGTGTTGATTGATGCCATCAAGGGTGTCTTCGAATTGCACGAGAATCGAACAACTGGAAGCGGACCAATGACAAGAGGCGCAGGCGAAACACATATGGAGCAGGGTAAAAGGGATTGAATCGGAGATTGGCTTCAGCCCGCTCTTCCAAAAATTTATGGCCGAAACACCTCCAAAATTGCCCATTCCCATGCTTCTGATGGGCTTCGTCCTTTTACTGGCCTCGCTTTGCCTGGTCGGGTTGCTTTCGGTGGCGGAACGGAAAAGCTCCTCGCTTCCCGTCTATGGCCAGATCGCGGATTTCACGCTCACCAACCAGGACGGTCAGGCAACCACGCTGGCGGATTTGACCAATCGTGTTTGGGTGGCCGACATCATTTTCACCCGTTGCGCCGGCCCCTGCCCGCGCATGACCGCCCAAATGAAATCCTTGCAGGATGCGTTGCCCCAGGACAGCGATGCAAAACTCGTGACGCTGACAACCGACCCAAATTATGATTCGCCGAAAATCCTGAAGCGATATGGCGAACGCTTCGGCGCGAACTTCGACCGTTGGATATTTTTGACCGGAACGGAAAACGAAATTGCCGGTCTCGCCGCGGCCAGCTTGAAATTGGGCGCTACGCCCATCGCTCCCTCTGACCGAAAAGACCCCGTGGATCTCTTCATCCACACAACCATTTTTGTGGTCGTGGACAAACACGCGCGGATGCGCGGAATTTTCCAAACCGGCGGCCAGGACGTTGACTGGCAGAATACAGTCCGTCCTAACCTCCTTGCCACAATTCGGCAATTGGAGCGCGATCCATAAACTATCATTTGACGGACCTCGCAAATGGTCTCAGCTTCTTAGGGATGAAAAGGATGATTGGATTGTCTCTGATCTGTTATTCTCTGATGGTCGCCGCGCTGTTTCTGCCCGCATCCGCGGCATTTTGGCCAATGCCATGTATTTCAAGGGTAAATGGACCGAGGCCTTCGATAAAAAACAGACTCATCTCCGCTATTTTTACCTGGCCAACGGCATTATCAAGCAGACGCCGATGATGTCGCGACAGAGCAAATTTCGATATCAGGACGGCAACGGTTTCCAGGCGGTGGAATTGCCCTATGCCGGCGACAGGCTGCAGATGATCCTGTTTTTGCCGGCGACCAATTCGAGTCCGGCCAGAATGCTGGCGCATTTCAGCGGCAAAAATTGGGAAAGAAAAATTCTTCGCCGCTTCTTTCAACGCGAGGGAACAGTCGTATTTCCGAAATTCAAACTAAATTATAAAATTGATTTGAATCAGCCATTGCAAGGCATGGGCATGAAGCAGGCATTTATCCGTGGGGCGGCAAACTTCTCGGCAATGGCGCGGGATCCGGTTTTCGTCAGCATGGTGAAGCAAAAGAGCTACGTGGACGTGAATGAAGAAGGCACGGCGGCGGCGGCGGTGACGACGGTCACAGTCAGAGATTCAGTGGGGATGCGGCCTCGCCCGCCTTTTGAGATGATTGTGGACCGTCCATTCCTTTTCGTAATCGTGGATAAAACAACCCAGGCCATTGTATTCATGGGCATCGTCGCTGACCCAACATCGCCCGGGTAAACACGGAAATTCGAAAATAATCCATTTTAATGTTGTTCCAACCTCGAATGCCGACAGCCGTACGTGAAATAGAGCACAAGGCCGATGATGAGCCAGACAATCAGACGGGCCCATGTGTCCGGAGGCAGGTTCTTCATCAAATAGCCACAGGACAGGACGCCCAGCGGCGCGACGAGCCAGACCGCGGGGGTACGAAACGGACGCCGGATTTGGGGATCGGTCAGTCGCAGCACAAACACGCCCGCACAGACAATTGCAAAGGCCAGAAGTGTGCCGATGGACACGAGTTGGCCCAGCAGCCCGATCGGAAAAAGTCCGGAGATCGTCATAGCCGCGATGCCGACGATGATCTGCGAAATCCATGGCGTTCGGAAGCGCGGATGGACCACGCTGAACACGGGCGGCAGCAGGCCGTCTTTTGACATTGTATAAAAAATCCGGGGCTGCCCGAGGAGCAGAACTAAAATGACTGACGAAAGCCCTGCGATCGCGCCGACTTTAATTAGAAGCACAAGCCAGCCTAGCGAGGGACCCACTGAATTGATGGCCAACGCGATGGGCGCCGGGACGTTCAGCTTCGTGTAATGGACAATGCCGGTCAAAACCAGTGAGACCGCGATGTAAAGCGCGGTGCAAATTCCCAACGAGCCCAGTAGAGCGATGGGCATGTCGCGCTGCGGATTGCGCGCCTCCTGCGCGGCGGTGGATACCGCGTCAAATCCGATGTAGGCGAAAAAAATAACGCCGGCGCCGCGCACCACTCCGCTCCAGCCAAATTCGCCGGGACCCAACTGTGGCGGCACAAACGGATGCCAGTTCCTCTGGTTGATGTGAGCAGCGCCCACGACAATAAACAGAAGAATAACCGCCAATTTCAGCACTACGATGGCGTTATTGAAGTTTGCGGATTCCTTAATGCCGACGACCAGAAGAATCGTGACGACGGCCACAATCACCATCGCCGGCACGTTGAGCACAGCCCCCGTGCTGACCCAGCCTTGGATGAACAATCGCCAGATGTCCCACCAATGCTCGCCCGCCGGCATGGGATGATCATACGGCGCCGATGTAAATGCCGCCGGAATTGTGATGCCAAGGTCTTTCAAAAACGAGACAACGTAGCCCGACCAGCCGACGGCAACAGTCGCGGCGGCAAAAAGATATTCCAGAATCAGGTTCCAGCCGATGATCCAGGCTATGAGTTCACCCAGCGTTGCATAGCCGTAAGTGTAAGCCGACCCCGAGAGCGGAATCATGGAGGCAAATTCCGCGTAACAAAGACCGGCGAACATGCAAGCCAGGCCGGAGAGTATGAACGAATACACGATGGCCGGTCCGGCATAGACCGCCGCCGCCTGACCCGTTAAAACAAAAATCCCCGCGCCGATGATACACCCGACGCCCAGCGACGTGAGGTTCACCGGGCCTAGCACACGCTTGAGGCGCGCGTCCGTGAGCACTTCGGCCTGCAAATCGGCAACTTTCTTTCGGCGGAGTAAATTCATCGGAAAACAATCAATCCGCTTGTCAAAACGGCAAACCGTAGCAGAAGGGCAACCTGATTCAAGAGCCAATATAATTTTCGTTTGCCAAATCGAAAACAGATCCGAGTTTAAAGGGCTGGGGGATTAAACAGTGGATAACCTTTCACCCAATCATTTCTGGGCGCGGTTGTATAACCTTTGGCGCAGGGCGGGAATGGAGTTTCGCGGCTCAGGCAGGAGTATTTTTTGAAGTCTGTTATAGGTTTGAAAGATGAAATGGATGAGAATTCGGACCGCATCGCTCATGGCTTTTGCGTGTCTCGTTAGCGGGTGTGTCAGTCCGGGGAGAGGGTTGTTTCCGGCCCCGCCGGGTCAAACCCCGCGTACGATCTACGTTTTACAGCGTGGCCTCTACACGGCCGGAAACTCCGACCTGCTGGACATCTTTGGTTTCCCGGACGAACTTTGCTAATGCAACGCAAGGAGAATTTGGCCGAAGTTACCGGGACGAGACAACGTTGAGCCGCATCCCCATACCTGCCAGGGCAAACTGCAAGGACTGTGACGAAAACTGTGCAGAATTCGGAAGGACAATTATAGAGGAGGCATTAAAATCTCGCATTTTTGCCAGGCACAAATATGACCAATGAATCGGGGGAGCCAAGGGAGAAGCAGGCGCTGTTTTCAACCAGCGCCATCGCGACGAGCGACGGCCAGTTTGGCGGCGTGGGCTTCGCGATTCCAAGCAACATGATCAAGGTGATGCTGCCGAAATTGCTCAAGGGTCAGAAGATCATCCGAGGCGAATTGGGCGTTATGATTCAAGAGATGACGCCTGAACTCGCGCAAGAATTTGGATTGGCTGAAACCGAAGGCGTCTTGATCAGCCAGGTCAGCAAGAATTCGCCCGCCGGGAAAGCCGGGCTGAAAGGCGGCGATGTCGTTGTGAAATACGACGACCAGGATGTCAACAGCGTTGAGGCCTTTCGAAATCTGGTGGCGAATACCCTGCCGGGCGACAAAGCGAAAATCCAAATCCTGCGTGACGGAAAACCGGAAACGCTCACGGCCACTATTGGCAGCCAGTCGGAAACCACCACCGCATCGAAAACCGGGGCGAATTTGTTGTCGCAGCTTGGACTCACCGTGCAGACTTTGACGCCGGACTTGGCGAAACAATACAACGTAAACGCGGAGAAGGGCGCCGTTATCACTGCGGTAAACGATAGCAGCCTGGCCTCCCTGGCCGGTTTGCAGGCCGGCGATGTGATTACAGAGGCAGATCATCAGGCCATTGCCAATGTGACCGGCCTCGAGCGGGCATTGGCCGGGGCAAAGGACAAAAACCAGGTCTTGTTGCGCGTCACGCGAGCCGGCGCGAGCCTGTTTGTGGTGTTGCAAACGAAATGACATCCTGAATTCGCGAGAGAAAATATTAGAATTTCCCCCCGCGCTTTTGGCGCAAACTAACCACCAACAGGAGATCTTTCAAATAGGCGTGCGGTTCCACTCCGTGCATCCGGCCGTTTTGGATGAGCGTGAAAATCGCCGCGTTGCACCAGGCTTGCCTCTTGCGAGCCGAAGACCAGCCGCTTATTCTTGGCTGCCTATTTGACACTTGCGATCCCGGCCCACCCGCCGACCGATCTATCGCATCCGCCTCCTCGGACGTGACAACATTCCCAGTAAGGTATGGATATTTTTGTTTCCGGTGCTATGTTTAGTGTGGGAGGTATGAGAGAATTGAAAAAACATAATGCGCCACGCATGAACCATTCGGAAATGGACGGTCATCAGGTAGGCTTCAAGAGTTACGCTCGACGTTGCGCCTTTGTTTTCGGGGCCGTGCTCGTGACTATCGGGCTGATGATTTTGATCTCCTATTTCCCGCCAGCGCATTTTGGCTGGAGCCTGAAGGCTGCTTTCATTCTGGTCATGGCCAGTTGCAACGCCTTTCTTGTGGCGGGTTTTCTGATGCACCTGATTTCGGAAAGGAAAATGGTTTACATCATCCTGGGTTTTGCGGTGGCCTTTGTCATCGGCCTGTTGGGCCTGTCACTTGATGCAATGAACGATTTTCCACATGGCACTATGTTTCACTGAACGATGTCCGCACAGACAATCGCAATCGCCAGCAGCGTGCCAATGGACACGAGTCGGCCCATCGAGAATAAAACTTGCAAACAATTACCAGTTTCAAATTTTGGTGCTATACGGTAAGTTGAAGATGTGATCCAAAAGGAGCACCGACCGTGTTGATGCCGCGCCGTCATTGTTCGCGAACGTGCATTGACCATCTTTTGCGTGGGTCAGCGCTGCTGGCCGTCGCGCTGCTTTTGCTGGCCGGGCAATTGGATTGGCCGGCTGGCGCGGCGGAATTGAAGATGCGCTCTCTTGCCGGAATCGATCCTCTCTCTGTCTCTGCCTTCGCCAACGCCGCCATTCCGACGGCGATGCGCCAGGGGAAAATCCCGGGGGCTGTTTTCGTGGTCGTGAGCGGCGGTCAATTGATATGTGAGAAAGCTTTTGGTGTGGCGGATTTGAAAACCTGGGCGCGGGTTTCGCCGGATTTAACGCTCTTTCGCGTTGCTTCGATTTCAAAAATTTTGACGGCTGCGTCGGTTCTGCAATTGGCCGGCGCGCACCGGCTGGATTTGCGCCGCAACGTCAACAGCTACCTGGCGCGGATCCATATTGCCCGGGCGTTTGGCGAACCGATCACCACCGCCGATTTGCTGACCCATTCCTCAGGTTTCGATGATTGCCAGTTCGGTTATGCCGCGCGCACAGCGGCGGGCCGGCTGCCATTGGCCGATTATCTGGCGAAGTACCAGCCCGTCCGCGTCCGGCCGCCGGGACTATTCAGCGTTTACGATAATTACGGCTACACCCTGGCAGGTTATCTCGTCCAGAGGGTGTCCGGAATGCCCTTTGCCGATTTTGTGCAGGAGCGAATTCTCGGTCCATTGGACATGACTCATAGCAGTTTCATGCCTGGCGCGGCCTTGCGACAGCAACTGGCCACGGGTTACTGGCTGGACGGGGAAACACCCTGCGCGTGCCAGCCGCATTACGTCAACATTGTTCCGGCTGCGGGCTTCTGCACAACCGCTTCAGACATGGCCCATTTTTTGGTCGCGCTGCTCGCCAATCAGCGGCCCGGTGGCGGACAAATGTTTTCCGCAAGTGTGCTGCGCGGGCTGAAGACGCGGGAGTTTGCCGCCGGCCCGCAGATGTTCGGGCGCTGTTACGGCTTTGACCGCGTTTCGCTCGCGGGTCGTACGGCGTTGCAGCAGACCGGCCAGTGGCCGGGTTTCGACTCCGTTCTGCTTCTGTTTCCGAAGGCCAATTGCGGCATTTTTCTCGCGTACAATCTCTGCGATTATGAACGACTCACGCAAAGTATCTGCCGCCGTTTCGCGGAACAATTCATTCCGCCAGATGCGCGCGCCGTTGCGGTAACCGTGCCGCCAGAGGCCCCGGCGATGGACTTGCCATCGTCGTTCGTCGGCTCCTATTTGACGGAACGAGCGCAGCACGACGTGCCCGCCCTGGAGTTCCCGCGCGAACTTGACGTCACTGAATCGCCGGGGGGCGACCTTGAAATTGGCGGCAGGCTGTATCGTCCGATAGGACTGCGCGCGTTTGAGGAAATGGCGGTCGGCGGCCCGGAAGGGAGGCCGGGAGGCCAGCGTGTGATGTTCTTGGCCGCCAACGGCTCGCTCCATTTAATCATGCAGGACGGCGTATACCGCCGGGTGGGTTGGTTGAACAGCACGCGTGGCCGCATATTACTGCTGCGCGTGGCCACTTTGATTCTTGTGTCGGGAATGGTACTGTTGCCGGTGATGGCATTTGTGACGTTCATTTTGAACAAGAGGCCGCAAAGTCCCGGTCCGTCTCTGCGAACCATTTTGATTTTTTCGCCAACGGCGCGCATGACAGCATTTGCCGCTTGCGTGCTGGCGCTCTGGTTTGAATTATCTTTTCTCCTGGTGCAGGGACGGCTTCGGCCGTTTGCGGAGTTTTACGGATTTCCGTCGCCGGTTAAACATTTGCTTTGGGCCTTGCCTGTGCTGATGCTCTTCGTTGCGGCGGTGGCCTTTTTTTGCGGATTTGCCTGGTATCGGCGCCTCTGGCATCCGGTGCATCGGGTGCATTATACGTTGCTGGTAGCTGCGCTTGGGGTATTCCTCTATGCGTTCTGCTCGCTGCATTTGCTCGCCGCGGAGGCAATCCCATAACACCATAAACATTTGGTATTCAACAATGTAACACTGTAACACGTTTTCCAACGTCAACTCACTTGTCGAGCCATCTCGCCGCGCCAAAGCTTGGCGAAGGCGGGAGCCCCGGGGTCGGCCGATATTTACTCTCGCTTGCCAGGGAAACCAAATGAGGCCCTTGGCTCCGATGTTGTAGCACCCCCGTTGCACCCTTGTAGCACTAAATGTAGCACCCTAAATAATTGGAATTCAACGATGTAGCAGATGTAGCACCCTGCACGACTTCATATCGTCAATAACCGATTCCATTCGCCCGCCAATTAACGAGCCTGAGACGCCTGATTCAACTGGCGAGTTGAAAGGCTCTGAACCGGTGACAATTTCTTGCAGATTTGGGCCCGCAACAATCCGGCCAGCGCCGCGGCCTGGCTGCGCAATTCAGGCACGGCGATGGATTCGTAAAGCCGTCCCTTTTGAAGGCTTCCCAACGTGTAAAGCCCCTGAATCACTTCCCCAGCCTGGTCGCAAACCCGTCCGCCCTGGCCCGTATGCGCTCCCATCCGCATCGGGTCGGGCGCGAGAAGGTCACGAGCAAGGAGGCGGCGCACCAAAGGATCTTTCAGCTTCCGATAGTCAGCCTGCGGTCCGGTGCAACTCAGAACATAACGAACGCAAAACTTTTTTATTTCATTTGTTCCGCGGTGGCGGAAGGCAACTTCAACATTCTTCCAGGTGCGTCGAAAATCCTGGATTTCTCCACGATGGCAAACCAGCCGGCCTTCGGCCTCCATGCGATTTTTTACAGCCATCACTTCAGGCGCGCAACGATGCCGGTGCGTATCCCAAATCGGCTGGACATGCCGCAGGAACCGGCGGCGTTCAACCGGGGGCAGATGGGTCCAAATGGCCTGATTGAACGGCCGCAGGGCATCCAGCACGGGCCGCCAGTCCACCCCATGCGCCGAGGCACGGCGAAGCTCACGTGCCACCCGCCGAAACAAGAGTCGCGCCGTGCCCGGCAGGTTGTACGCATCGAGGAATGGCGGGTATGGCGCGGACTTTTTGTGCGCCTGGGGGAAAAGTCCCCGCCGCGAGAGGAGATGTATCTTGCCTTCGCGCTTGGTTTTGTCGAGTGACAGAAGCACATCCAGGCTCGTCAAACCCGTGCCGATAATCAGCACGTCGCCCGGTTCGGCCAATTTGGCATGAACATCGGCGGAGTAGGGATTGTTCAGGAGCCAGTCACGGAGGCCGAAACCGTTTTGTTCCGGTCCGCCCGGAGGAAAATTGCCCAAAGCGAGGACGACGTGCGCCGCTTTCAAAGCGCGCCCGGCTTTTGGAGTCAATTCAAAGTGACCATTGTCCATTCGTTCGATATCGAGAACTTCGTCATGGATTACGTCCAGCGTGCCGGGCAGCGCCCGTGCCTCGCGCAGCAAATCCTGGATGTAATCACCGAACACCATCCTGGGAACAAACGAATCCGGACGAACTTCGCGAATACCAATGCCCGCGGCAACTAAATGCTCGGCGCGGCTTTGCAACCACCGATAGAAATGACCGATATCGTCAGGGAAAGCGCCCATGTCGCCGGCTGGAACATTGAGAAGGTGTTTTGGGTCGGTGGTGCCGTAGGCGAGGCCGCGTCCAACGCCAATGGCCGGGCCACGATCCACCAAAGCGATCCGCAGGCCGGACTGCGCGCGGGCCAGATGCACCGCTACCATCGTGCCGCTGAACCCGCCTCCCACGATAATCACATCGTATTTCTTTTCAGACTCGTTTTTCATAGGACGAGATTAGCAGGAAATTGACATCATGGGTAATCATGTTTATAGATAACCAATAACTAATGGTTATATCACGATGATGGACTACCGGCTTCATGTTTTCCGGCAGGTTGCCGAACTGCGCAGCCTGACCAGGGCGTCGAAAGCGCTGCGGCTCTCGCAGCCTGCTGTCACCAAGCACATCAAACTTTTGGAAGAGGAATTGCGGCTGCCCCTGTTTGTCCGTTCCAGCCACGGAGTGGAGCTGACGGATGCCGGGACCGTTTTCCTGAAACACGTGCAGACGACAGAAAGGGAGCGGGCGGCCATCCTGGAACAATTGCAGGCGCCGGTTGGGAAATTGACAGGAGGCATCCGCCTGGGCGGCAGCATGACCATCACATCTTATTACCTGCCCGAAATCTTGCTCGCCTTCAAAACCAAATATCCGGACGTACGCTGCACCGTGGTCGAGGGGAACACGGAGTTTATCCTTGGATTATTGCTCAACCAGCGAATCGATCTTGGGCTGGTTGAAGGGCCGTGCCATCGGCGTGAAGTGCAGGCGCGCCCGTTTTATGAGGACGAGATTATCTGGATCGCGTCGCCCTCCGATGCCCTGGCGGGCGCCAAAAAGGTCACGGTACAAAACCTCATTGAACGGCCAATCATCTCGCGTGAATTGGGTTCAGGCACTCGAAAAGTCGTGGAAGGGGCGTTGCGACACCAGGGAATCGCTTTGGCTAAATTGAACATTGTTCAGGAACTGCCCAGCACGGAAGCCATCAAACGGATGGTCGCAGCCGGGGCGGGCATTGGATATGCCTCGCGCCTGAGCGTTCACCAGGAATTGGCATCCGGAAAACTGGCCCGGATCCATTGTCCGAAAATGCAAATTAAGCGCAATTTTTCGATCCTCACTCCGCAAGGCCCCGATCCCGTGGGCACCATGCAGGCATTTTCGCAATTCCTGATTCAGAAAAGCCATGAACCACGCCAATAAATCAGCTTCCTGGGCCAAATCACTTTGCGCCGCTTTTTCTCCGGGAGGGCGTCGAAACGGAACCAACCGGCCAGCCCTCGGGCAGTGACAATAATCCGCCGACAGGAATGGAGCGATGCTCGTCACAGCCGGATTTGGGTGGCGTGTTCCAATCAGGCGCGGCGACGACCAGGACTTCCGCTTCACGTCCGCCGCGAGCAATCAGGCGATGAGGCAGGCGGGATTCGAAGTGCGCGGCATCGCCCTCTTCCAAATCGTAAGTTTTGCCAACGAGCGATAATGTCAGTTTACCGTGCAAAACATAAATCCATTCTTCACCATCATGATGATAATGTTCGTTGCCCGGGCGGGAAGGGGATATTTTCACCCGGATTGGCTGCACATTGAACATCCGGCCCGCATCGGATAACGGCGTGTATTTCAACCCATTAACGGTCTTTTCAACGGCGTCACTGCACCGAAAGATGGCGCATTGAGGCTCTGCCACGGGAGGCTCAAAAAGAGAAGCCAGTGAGATATTAAAAATTTTGGCGAGCGTGAGCGCCGCTGAAATAGACGCCTGGCGGTCACCGGATTCAAGGCGAGACAAGAAAGCCCGGGACAGGCCGCTATGAGCGGCCAACTCTTTTAACGTCAGCCCTCTCTGCAAGCGCAGTTGCCGCAAACGCGCTCCAAACGAGGAAAGTTGCCCCTGTATGTCCTGCGACTCATCAAGCGGCAATGGCAAATCTCTTGTCATAGTGGCGGCTTTGTTCGACGCGCGGCATACGCTTCCACGACTGGCCGCGGGATAATGTGATAGGCGCTTCGCGGATCCAGAGGAACGCTTTCCGATGTCGGCTCAAGGTGAATATGCTGGCCCTCCACTTCAGCAATCTCCAGGCAATCGTCTATATCGTACAAATCGTCTGTGTGAACCGATTGCGTCCCGCGCAACAGTTCGGCTTTGGCGCGTTTTTTGACCTCCACGTCGCTGGCAGCCACGACGAAAGCATTGGCGTGAAGTTCTGTGAATTGTCCCGGAAGGTAGGCGCCGAGGTTGATGAAATATAATTTCTTTTCCCCGGCTGGAGGATCGGATCGGAGCAAAATGCGATGCCCATCGACCACCTGCAATTCGACCCAGGAATCAATATGAAGCCGAAGCGGATCGCCAAACCATTTGTCCATAAGCCGCTCGTAACACGCTTCCACAGATGCGCCTGCCACAAAGACGACGTCGTGCAATTCTGTATTGCAACGAGGCGCCCGCCCGCCCAGATAAACCGCAAACAGCTTTTTCTGGATTTGGCCGGGCATGATCAAGACGCGCGCAGAATCGCCCGGGAAAAACCGCGAGGCAAAAATAATTCAAAGTTCATTAACGTCATACAGCGTTATATTTCGTTAAATATAACGCATTCCTCAATCCGGCCGCAAGCCGCCGCTTTCCAGGTTCGAGCGATCACCGCTAATCAGGCGCATAGTATAACTGGCTGTGGACCGAAGTCTGTGACCTGGCCCACGACCGAAATGATCGGAGCCGGTTACAGTAGCTATGCACTCTGCAAGCGTTGTTCACTGCCGCTGAAATCACTCCGGAAGTTTATGGGATGCGATCTTCATTTTCCGGCCCAGGGTTTTCCTTCACAGGAACCTCGTCGTGCGCGGTTGCTGTCCATTCTTCCGCAATCCGAAAACCGACGGCCAGCAAGGTTGGCCCTAAAAAGACCCCGATAAAGCCGAATGTCACGGCTCCGCCGATGACGCCGAAGAAGATCAACAGGAACGGCATGTCGCTGCCGTGACTGATGAGCCAGGGCTTTATGACATTTTCCAGACTGCCAACGCCCAGGCCCCAGGCGATTATGAATATGCCCCAAGCCGTCGAACCCTGGTAAAAAAGCCAGATGGCCACCGGCAGAAACACGAGGCCGGCGCCGGCGACGGGAACAATGGATACAAAAAAGGTGAGCAAGGCCAACAATCCGGCGTTGGGCACGCCCGCTATCAATAATCCGATGCCCGCCGCGATGGCCTGGATCAACGCAGTGCCCAGGATCCCGTAAACCACGCCACGAATAGTACTGACGGCCACCGTGAGCAGGCGGCGGCCACGTTCGCCCCCTATGCGATCCACCGTCCTGTTCAACCTGTCGGCAACGGAAGCACCGTCGCGGAATAGGAAGAAAGCTATGAAAATGCTCAAAGCCAGCCCCAATAGTCCGCGGCCCACACCCAGCCCGGCCTTGAGCAGAAAGGAGCCTGCCAGTTCAACCAGGTGCCGCGACTCAGCCCAGAGCGCGGCGGTATCGTGCGCCAGGGTCTGCCAGCGTTCCACTGCCCGTTGGCCGACAACGGGGATTTTGCCCAGCCAGGACGGCGGTTCCGGCGGGCCTTTTTCCAGCGAGTCGTGAACAGCGAGAGTGAAGTTCCGGATGTTGTCCACGAGCGACGAACCTATGATGACGAAGGGCAGCAGAATGACGAGTACCATGGCCAGGGTCATTAGCCAGCAGGACAGCGTGTGTCGATTGCCCGACCAGCGAAGCAGGCGCTCGTAAAACGGCCAACTCGCGACGCCGAGCACTATCGCCCAGAGCAGCGCCGAGACGAAGGGCCGCAACACCAGCAGGCAGCCGAGCAACAGCAGAATCAGCACGGCCCAGCCGAGATTGTGTTCCAATTGCGAGCGTGAATCGTTTTTCATCCCATCTAATTCTGAAAAAAGCGGACCTCGCCGGTCGAAAGATCGTACATGCCGCCGACCAACTCGATTTTTCCCTGGTAGATCATGTCGCGCAAAATCGGGCTGCGCTCGGGAATCTGCTGCATGACGAGGCGGACGTTGGCTTCGGCAACCTTCTCAACAAACTCCGAATTCTTCGAATTGCGCGGCAGGCCGTCGTCGGGAACAGCGTCAATGGCCGGTTTGATTTTTTCGAGCAGGCCAGTCAGGTGGCCCAACTGAACATCGTCTATCGCTCCTTTAATCGCCCCACAATTGGAATGGCCGATTACCGCAATCAATTTCGCGCCGGAAACCTTGCACGCAAACTCCATGCTGCCGAGGATATCGTCGTTTAGAACGTTCCCGGCCACACGGGCGCTAAAGACATCTCCAATACCCTGATCGAAAATGATTTCGATTGGCTGGCGCGAATCCACGCAGCTTAAAATCACAGCAAACGGATATTGACCGGAGGCGGTGGCCCGGACCTTCGCCGGCAGGTTGCGGACTTGTGACCGTCCCGCGACAAATCGGGCGTTGCCCGCTTCCAGTTCGGCCAACGCCTGCTGCGGAGTCATCGCGGCCTGCTCTTCCTGCGTCCGCGCTGGTGGAAACATGGCCTGTCCGGACCCGGCGGGATTTGAAGTCTGGCATGAGGGACCGAAAAGCAACGCCAGGAGCAAGCCGCCGGTCAGTACAAGGCGGTTGAGGTGATTTTGCACAAGTTTGAAAAGCCGGGAAGGGGAATGGTAATCTTTCCGGTGGGAAATGGTGGATGCGGTTCTATTCATATTCATTTGGAGTGTTTGCGTTTTTCATTGGGGGGAAAGCTCAATATATTTCCGGAACGAATTGCCGGCCTTTCAAACTCTGCTGGTCATCATACGCGCCTTTCATCGAGCGCTCCGGCAGTTTCACTTTCTCGCGCGGCACTTTTTTGTATGGGATGAGTTTCAGTAGATGGGTGATGCAGTTCAGTCGTGCGCGCTTCTTATCGTCCGACCGCAGAATATGCCACGGCGCCCACTTGGTATCCGTAGCCTTCAACATCATGTCGCGGGCACGTGAGTAATCGAACCAACGGCTGCGCGAGGGCAAATCCATTGGGCTCAGTTTCCATTGGCGCAGCGGGTCGATAATCCGCGCCTCAAACCGCCGCTTTTGTTCCTCGTCGCTGACCTCCAGCCAAAACTTGACCAGCATAATTCCCGCGTCGGTGATATAGCGCTCGACCACGGGGCATAGTTCCAGAAAGGTTTGGTGCTGCTCCCTGCTGCAAAAGCCCATGACATATTCAACGCCCGCGCGGTTATACCAACTGCGGTCGAATATAACGATTTCGCCGGCGGCCGGGAAATGCGCCATGTAACGCTGAATATACATCTGCGACTTTTCGCGATCAGAGGGCGCTGGCAGCGCAACGACGCGGAACACGCGCGGACTGACACGCTCGGTGATTGCGCGAATGGCGCCGCCCTTGCCCGCGCCATCACGTCCCTCAAAGAGGATGATGACGCGCAGACGCTTGTGCTTGACCCATTCCTGGAGTTCGCACAGCCTGGCCTGCAGTCGGCGCAGCTCGTTTTCGTATTCCTTGCGCTTGAGTTTCTCTGGCTTCCCGTTTCCTTTGTTGTCTTTCTTGCTCATAGCCGGTTGATGAATTGTGAATTGTCCGGTTCTGGAAAATCATTTGCCGCTCGAAACCGGCGCCGCCCCTGCCGGCCATCCACCGCCCAGCGCCTGGTAGAGCTGGACGATGGCGATCCATTCGCCGGTCTGGGCCTCGACTGCCGCAATTTGGGCCGGGTACAGTTGCTGTTGGGCCTCCAGCACTTCATAATAACTGGACATGCCATTGAGATAACGCTGGGTGGCCAGGTCGACCGATGAGGACAGCGCGGCGGCGGCCTGGTTATTGAAAGCGAAGATGTCGGCTTGTTTCTGAAGCGTAATGAGCGCATCGGAAACTTCCTGGAACGCTGTCAGCACGGTCTGCTGATAAAATGCCTGGGCTTCTTCGAACTGCGCTTTTGAACCCTTATATTGCGCATACAATTGCCCCCCTGTGAACAGCGGGCCGGTAATCGTGGCGCCCACGTTCCAAAAGTTTGCCGAACCGCTGGTGAACGCGGACAGTGCGGGACTGGCCCGCCCCAGAAAAGTTGTCAGGCCAATCTGCGGAAAGAAATTCGCCAGGCTGACGCCAATATTGGCATTGGCGGCGGCGAGAGACTGTTCCGCCTCGACGACATCCGGCCGGCGCTGGAGCAGGTCGCTCGGCAGGCCGGCCGGAATTTGCGTATCCGCTTTGGGTTGATCACCGATTGAAGCGCGAGCCACTGGGCCGGGATTGCGCCCGAGCAGAATATTGACCTCGTCTTCGGTAGTTGCGATTTGCAGTTCCAGTTGCGGAATGGCCGCGTTGGCACTCGCCAGGGAAGCGGCGGCGCGTTCGATCGCAAGCCGGTTCCCGGCCCCGTGGATGAACCGGTCGTTGAAAATCCGATAACTGGCTGCGTAGGCATTCGTGGCCGCCCGTTGAATCCGCACCTCCTGGTCCAGATCAAGCAACTGGTAATAGGCCGTGGCCACCTCGCTGACCAGGGTAATCGTCACGCTGCGCCGCGCTTCGTCCGTCGCCAGATACTGCGCCTGGGCGGCCCGGGTCATCTGGCGGACGCGGCCCCAGAAATCAATTTCCCAGGTGGCGTTAAGGTCAGCGAGAACGGAACTGTCGGTGGCGCCGCCGGTGGACAAGGGCGTGTTGTAAAGCGCGTTGCGGCCGCGTCCTATGTCGGCGCTGTAGCCAATTTGGGGAAAGAGCGGCGAACGCGTGGCGATGACCACGTAGTGCGCTTCTTCGACACGCGCGATCGCTTGCTTCAGATCGTAGTTGTTCGTCAAGACGCCAGCGATCAGATTTTGAAGCAAGGGATCCGGAAACACATCACGCCAGGGCAGATCAGCAAGGGAATTGGTCGTTTGACCCGAGGCAAATCGGAAGTTGTCCGGCGGGTACGTCGCCGGCCGATGGTAGCGCGGGCCCATGACGCAACCGGTCATCAGCAACAGGACCATGACGGGCAAGCACAGATTCACTCCAGTTTTACTTTTCAGGTGCGTGTCCATCGGATGGCGACTGTCCTTTCTGTGGCGGGGAACCGGGCGCGGTGTCTGTTTTACCCGCCGTGGCTGAAGTACCCGCGCCCGGCGACTTGCCCGGTTCGGGTTCGATGGGAAAAAGACGCCTGGCGACGGGCCCGGTCTTCCAGTTGAACTTGATTGCCAGCAACCGAAAGGCAAACGTGACGCCAACGACCAGCAGGCCCGACGATTCCACGGGTCTGGCGAATTGAACGACGAGCAATGTATTGCAAAACCAATTCGCGGGGTCCGGCTACGCCCAAAATTTCACCGGCCTCAATCCTGGCGACTTCCGGATTGTCGCGGAGGGTTCCAACCAGCCAGTTTGGGTGGCTCGCCAGGAATGATGTGTCAGGTTCGGAGTTCATGATTTCATTGGCCCGCCGCTTCCGGCGGCGCGGGCATAATTCCTTCCGGCAGTTTTTTTTCGTGTTTGGCTCTGCTGTATTTCTCGACGACGAAGAAGGTGGCCGGGATGATGAAAATGGCGATGAAGCTGGCGGCGCCCATACCGAAGATGACCGTGATGCCCATGACTTGCCGCGACAGGGCACCCGCCCCGCTCGCCCTGGCCAAAGGCACGCAGCCCAGCAGAAAGGCAAAGCTTGTCATCAGGATGGGCCGCAGGCGCAGCCTTGCGCCATCGAGCGCCGCGTCAATCAGTGGTTTTCCCTGATCGACGCCCATCTTGGCAAATTCAACGATGAGAATCGCATTCTTCGCGGACAATCCAATGAGCATGACCAGCCCGATTTGGGCATAGATGTTGTTCTCGTAGTGTAAAAGCATCAGCCCCGCGAACGCCCCAAAGACAGAGATGGGCACGCCGAGCAGCACGCTGAAGGGCAGGCTCCAGCTTTCGTATTGAGCGGCCAGAATCAGGAATACGCACAGCGCGGAAAACCCGAAAATAACCATGGGCGAAACGCCTTCCTGTGCGACCTTTTCCTGAAAACTCATGCCCATATAATCAAAGCCCATGCCCGCCGGCATCGTTTCGTTGAAAACTTCTTCCATCGCCTTCATCGCCTGCTCTGAGCTCACGCCGGGTTTGGCCGCCGCGTTGATTTGTGCGGCTTCGTGCAGGTTGTATCGCATAGTGAATTCCGGCCCCAACGTGGCGCGCACGCTCGTCACAGCCGAAAGCGGCACCATCTGGTTGGAAGAATTGAGCACGTAAAACTGGCCTAGATTTTTGGCCTGTGTCCGATAATCGCCCTCGGCCTGCACATACACCTGCCACTGGCGCCCGAAGCGATTGAAATAGTTCACAAACGCGCCGCCCATGAAGCATTGCATCGTCTCGTAAACATCTTTTAGCTGCACGCCCTGCTGGATCACCTGGTCGCGATCCACGTTCACGTATACCTGCGGGACCGAAAGCAACGCGGTAGTGAACACCTTTTCGAACTCCGGCCGTTTGCGCGCCGCTTCGAGGAATTTTTGCAGGTTGCCCGCCAAAAACTTCCCCCCTTTGCCGGTGCGGTCTTCCAGAATGAACGTCACGCCGCCCGACGCGCCTATGCCCGGAATGGCCGGAGGCGAGAAAGCGAAACCAATCGCCCCGGGAATCCTGGCAAAGCCTTCATTGATATGCTCCTGAATGGCCTCGTATTTTTCCGCCGGGGACTTGCGCTCATGCCAATCCTTTTCCGTGATAAAGAAAAAAGCGCTGTAGGTGTTTTGCACGCCGCTCAACATGTTGTAGCCCACCACGGTTGAGTAATACTTGATCCCCGGCGTGTTCTTGAGCACCTCTTCGCACTGTCGCACGACGTCGTCTGTCCGCTGGAGGGAAGAAGCGTTTGGCAATTGGATGCCGCCATAAATGTAGCCCTGGTCCTCGTCGGGCAGGAAGCTCGTCGGAATGCGCTTTCCAATGACTCCCGCCAGCACCGCCAGCCCAACCAGCAAGATCAGGGCAAGCCAACTTTTGTGAATAAGGTGCCGGCAGACGCCGACGTAGCCATCCGTTGCGCGGCCAAACCATTTATTAAACCAGTCAAAAAAAATTTGCAGCGGGCCGGACTTTTTTTTCTTGGGCCGGAGCAGCAATGCGCCCATCGCCGGGGACAGGCTCAGCGCGTTGAACGCCGAGAGCAGCACCGAAACGGCAATCGTCACGGCGAATTGTTGATACAGCCGCCCGGTGATGCCCGGAATGAACGCCGTGGGAACGAAAACCGCGGACAGAATGATCGCAATGGCGATGACCGGGCCGGTGACTTCCTTCATGCCCTGCAGCGCCGCATCTTTGGGAGACAAACCCCGCTCGATGTGATGCTCTATGATTTCGACGACAACAATGGCGTCGTCCACCACCAGCCCAATGGCCAATACGAGGCCGAAAAGCGAGAGGGTGTTGATGGAAAATCCGAACAGAGGAAATAGAGCGAATGTGCCAATCAGCGAGACTGGCACCGCCAACAATGGAATCAGCGTCGCGCGCCACCCTTGCAGGAAGATAAATACCACGATAATGACGAGGACAATGGCTTCAACCAGGGTGTGCACGATTTCCTTAATGCCCGCGGTGACGGCAAGGGTGGTATCCAGGGCCACGACGTAGTCCATGTCCGGCGGGAAATCCTGCTTCAATCTTGCCATGAGAGCCTTGGCCTTGTTCGCCGCGTCCACGGCGTTCGAACCTGGCAACTGGTAAAGCGCGATAAGCGCGGCGGGCTTGCCGTTGAGCCGGGCCAACATATTGTAGTTTTGCGCGCCCAGTTCGATGCGCGCGACGTCTCTGAGCCTCAACACGGCGCCGCCGGGCTGCGCCCGCAGAACGATGTCGCCGAATTGCTCCGCAGTTTCCAGTCGGCCCTGAGAGAGCACCGCGTAAGTGAACTTCTGTCCCTTTGGGATCGGCTCCCCACCAATCTGGCCGGACGGATTCACGGTGTTTTGCTGCTGAATCGCCGCGATAATTTCCGGCACGGTCACGCCCATCTGCGCCAGCCGGTCAGGCCGCACCCAAAGCCGCATGGCGTAGTTGCCCGCGCCGAAAATGCTGACGCTGGCGATGCCGGGCACGCGGGTCATCGCATCGTTGATGTTGATCACGGCGTAATTCGCCAGATAAATGTTGTCGTAGGTGTGGTTCGGCGAATAGAGCGCGAACATGAGCATGGGCGCCATGGTGGACTTTTGGACGGTGACGCCCTGATTGACAACCGGCGTGGGCAATTGGGAATTGGCCTGGTTCTGCCGCATCTGCGCCAGAATTTGATCGGTGTTGGGGTCGGTTGTGATATTGAAATCCACCGTCAGCTTCATCGTTCCATTGTTGGCGTTGAGCGAATACATGTATTCCATCTTGTCCACGCCGGACATCTGCTGTTCGATGGGCGTTGCCACCGACTGTTGCACGGTACGGGCATCGGCGCCCGGATAGGTGGCGTTCACCTGGATTTGCGGGTCGGCAATGTTGGGAAACTGCGCAATCGGCAGGCTGAATATCGCCACCAGACCGACGATGACCGTCAGGATGGAAATGACCATCGCGACGATTGGCCGGTTGATGAAAAATTTTGACATGGGAAAAATCAGTTGTTGCTCATTTCTGTGGGAACAGCAGACGGATTATATGGTTCGGTTTTGACTTCCATTCCATCGCGCACTTTCTGGACTCCTTCCGCGACAACTTGATCACCGACCTTTAAATTCCCGGTTACGACGCAAAGCGGGCCGACCTCCTGGCCGAGGGTGACAGATCGAATACTTACCTTTTTGTCCGGCCCGACGACGGCCACAAGATCGCGCCCTTGAAAGTCGGTCACGGCGATTTGCGGGACCACGAGCGCGTTCTTATCTTCCCCGATTTTCGCCCGCACACGGACGAACATGCCGGGAACCAGGAGCCGATTTGGGTTGTCAAACTCGCCCACCACACGGATGGTGCCGGTCCTCATGTCGACCTGGTTGTCGGAAAAACGGACCCGGCCTTTGATGGGATAAACTGTGCCGGAGGCAAGGGTTAGTTCGAGCTGCGGCCCATTCGTTGCATTTAATGGCCCGATGCGTTCAGCCTGCCGTTCCTCCATCATCTGTGTGAGCAATTCCTGGGAAACGGAAAAATACACCCGGATCGGGTGCACCTTGGTTACTGTGGTCAATTGACCAGAGGCGGGGTTTACCAGGTTGCCGACCTGCGCCTGGGCAAGGCCGGCGATACCGTCAACCGGTGAACGGATTGTGCAAAACTGATAATTCAGCCGTGCTTGTTCCTCCGCGGCAAGGGCGGCCGCATTTGCCTGAATGGCGTCATCCAATTCCTGCTGGCTGACGGCCCCGGTTTTGGCCAGCGGAGTGTAACGCTGTACGTCCTGTTCGGTCTTGATGACGTTAGCTGCCGCCTGGTCCAAAATCGCCTTGTAAGTGCGGCTATCAATCTCGAACAATACCTGCCCGTTGGTCACTTCGCTGCCTTCCACGTAATTACGCCTCAAAAGATAGCCGCTAATCTGCGCCGATATCGTGGCAAACACGTCTGCTTGCACGTTGCCCACCGATTCAGCATAAACCGGAACATCCCGCTGCTCGACCGCAGCCACCGCAACAAGCGGTGGCCCAGCGTGCGGTTCCTCGGGTGGCTGGCAACCGGAAAAAACAATGAGCCATGCAACAGATAAAACCGGCAATGTCATCCTTGGGTTGAGAAATTTTGTCATGCGCTTCGACTTTTAATTGCGTTCGCAGCTGAATTCCTTTTATCTTCCTGGGTTGCGCTTGGCGCCCGCTGTCCTCCAGACCGGCAGGCTATGCCCGTCCGGGCACCACTGCTTCAAACCGCGAAAGAGCGCATATCCCGCAGACTGGCTCGAATCGCCCCCCGGCTCACCGCTTGAAACATGCCAAGTGAATGCCGCGCGCCGTCGGCTTATCGTAGCCGTTTGCGTGCAAGCAGTTTGAAGGGAAATGAAATGCAGATGGCAATTTCTAAACCGCAGCGACAAGGGTCGGAAAGGCGTCCTTCGGTCGGCATCCCGTCCCCGTAACGGCGACGTACAAAAGCAAGGACCGAAAAAAGCAGTTGCGCCAAAAGCCGAACGTTAGCATTGTTATACGACCTTTTACCTCGGGTAAGAATAGTAAATAGCATAACAAGGAGGGTGTGGCCGGTGAACGAACCTGAACCAGTCCCGGATATCCAACTGCCCGCGCGGTCGCCGTTTGAATCGCTTCTGGCCGAATTGTGCGATCGCTTCGTGAGCGTTCGCATCGACGAAATGGACGCCGCCATCGAGGCTGCGCAGCGTGCCTTTTGCGAGCATTTCGGATTGGACCGCTCCAAACTGTTTCAATGCGCGGCGGCGGGGACCGCGTCGCTGTTTCTGACGCATGTTTACCAGCGTCCCGGCTTGCCATTTCTCCTGCTCAAGAGAGCGGACCCGGTTTCGCAATCCCAGGTTTACTGGCGCCGGATCGGGCCGGGAGATGGATGCGACGCCGTACAAGTTGATGGCGTAACGATGTTTCCCTGGTTCTACGCACAACTGCAGCGCGGGCAGACGGTCGTGGTTCCTGATGCACGGGCTCTGGGTCCAGAGGCAGCCAGGGACAAGGAATTCCTGGCGTCATACGAAACCCAATCCACCGTGGTTGTGCCTTTGTTTAGCGGCGGGCTTATGTTGGGCGTCCTGACCTTTTCGGCAGTACACGAGCGCCGCGAGTGGCACGAAGGACTGGTCAAACATTTCCATTGTCTGGCAAACGTCTTCACCAGCGCGCTGGCGCGCAAACGGGCCGACGAATCGCTGCGCCAGGCCCTGGCCGAAATTCAACGGCTCAAAGACCGCCCGGAAGCCGAGCGCGACTATCTTCGCACCGAAATCAAGGTCAGCCATTCCTTCGGCGAAATCATTGGCGAAAGCAAAGTCATCAAAAACGTGTTGCATCAGATTGAACAGGTGGCTCCGGCGGATTCCCCGGTACTCATCCTCGGCGAAACCGGCACAGGCAAGGAACTCATCGCGCGGGCGGTTCACCGGTTGAGCCGCCGCAACGCGCGCGCCATGATCAAAGTCAATTGCGCCGCTCTGCCGGCTGCCCTGGTCGAAAGCGAGTTGTTCGGCCGCGAACGCGGCGCATTCACCGGCGCGATCACGAGCCAGGCGGGGCGATTTGAGCTGGCGGACGGCTCGACCATTTTCCTGGATGAAATCGGCGAACTATCGCCCCAGGTGCAAGCCAAGTTGCTCAGGGTCCTTCAGGAAGGCGAATTTGAGCGGCTCGGCAGTCCAAAGGTGCACAAAACGGATGCCAGGATCATTGCCGCCACAAACCGCGACCTGGCCGAAGAGGTCCGGCAGGGCCGATTCCGTCAGGATTTGTATTACCGCCTTAGTGTGTTTCCCATTAAGGTGCCGCCGCTACGGGAACGGACCGAAGACATTCCGACTTTAGTTTCCGCTTTTGTCGCCGAACTTGCCTCCCGCATGGGCAAAAAGATCAGCAGGATACCTCGCGTCACCATGGATTCCCTGGAACGCTATTCGTGGCCCGGTAATATCCGCGAACTGCGAAATGTTCTGGAGCATGGCGTCATTTTGAGCGTCGATGACGTGCTGCGGCTACCCGAACTGGGGGATTTGCAGATGCCTGCCGAGCAGTCGACAACACTGGCGGCGAATGAGCGCGAGCACATTCTGAGAATCATCGAGAAGGCCGGCGGACGCATTAAGGGCGCCAATGGCGCGGCCAACCTGCTTGGCATGAATCCAGCCACGTTGTACTCGCGCATGAAAAAATTAGGCATCGGTGGACGGCGGCAGCGGGACGGTATGCCGTCCCAAGGATGACATTTCACCCTTTTTCGCCAACTTGCACGGCTTACGGACTGCAGCTCTTGTGGTGCAAGCATCTAAAATCGAGGCCGTTATGAATTGCCGGGACGTTATCTCGACTCCGTGGCATGATTTGAGCATGCAGCACCGCATGATCACCTTGGAGGGTGTTTCCGCCTGCAAACCACTGCACACACGTGCGGAGCATTATCAATTCGTGGCCCGCTGACAAAAGCCTGGCTGGATAGTCTGCGGCAGCTTACACAGAATAACTACGCAAAATAACATCTGAGTTCGGAATTATAGCTCGGGCATCAGGTCGTAGATGAAATTCTCGCGTTCGCCGCCGGAAACTCATTTTCGGTTTTCCTGCCCTTGGAAGAAACTACACCCCTGGCCGGCTGGTCATCATTTGGAACACAAACTACACACATTGCGATTATGGATATCCTGGAAACGAAAAATGTATTTATGAGCGGGGAAGAGCAGCCCTGGAACAATTCATCGGCCGAGAACGAGCGACTGAAAGAACGCTTGCCGACAGAAATGGAGGCTCTCTGCGCCGAAATCAGGCCAGTCAATCCCGGGGCCGTTATCATCGGCCAAAGCGAAGCGGTCAAGAAATTGTTCCATCAGATCGCCCAGGTTGCCCTGACCGATTCCACGGTTTTGATTTGCGGCGAGACTGGCACGGGAAAGGAGCGAGTGGCCGACGCCATCCACTCATTCAGCCAGCGAAGAAACAAACGGATCGTCAAGGTCAATTGCGCCGCATTGCCCCAGCCGCTGGTGGAAAGTGAGTTGTTCGGCAGGGAAAAGGGCGCCTATACCGGCGCCTTAACCCATCAGGTCGGCCGCTTCGACCTGGCCGACCAATCCAGCCTCTTTCTGGACGAGATCGGCGAATTGTCCCTGGAGGTTCAGGCCAAGTTGCTGCGCGCCCTTCAGGAAGGCCAGTTTGAACGGCTCGGCAATCCTAAAACGGTAAAAGTGGATGTGCGCGTGATTGCCGCCACCAATCGCGATCTGGACGAGGAAGTGCGCAAGGGGCGGTTCCGCCAGGACCTGTTTTACCGGCTCAACGTATTCCCAATAAAAATTCCGCCACTGCGCGAACGGGTTGAAGACATTCCGTTGCTGGTCTGGAGCTTTCTTGAGGAATTCTCGACGCGCATGGGCAAGAAAATTACGCAAATTCCTCGCAAAGCGATGGACACCCTGGAACGTTATTCCTGGCCGGGGAACATCCGTGAATTACGAAATGTCATTGAGCGGAGCGTCATCATCAGTTCAGGCGAGACGTTGTGGGTGCCTCCATTTCAGGAATTTCAACAAATTAGCCGACCCGTCACGCTGGCCGAGCATGAGCGTGAACACATTCTCCGGACCCTGGAATTGACCAAGTGGCACATCAAAGGACCCTATGGCGCGGCAAACCGGCTCGGCCTGAAACCTTCTACGCTCTATACCCGGATGCGGAAGCTGGGCATCCCCAACCAGCGTCAGCGAGACGGGATACGGACTTAAAGACGGCATACCGCCCTCCATTGCTCCCATTGGCGCCAGCCTCCGGCTTTCGCGGGCAAAATAATGTTTTCATTATCACCGCATTGCGCAAGGCGCATCGAGTCAATCGGGTTTGTGGCACGGTTCTCGCATGGCGATTCTCCATGGTCATCGCAACTTTACGACTTTTTCCATTGCAGGAACAACGCAGGGATGTACTCACCGCCCTCCGTTCCGTGCAAGGACCCACGCGAAGTTTGTCCCATTGTCTTAGCTGCCAGTTGTTGGAGGAGGATGGACATCACAGCGCGATCCTCTACATGCAGCAGTGGGACTCGGAGGAAGAATTGCATCGACATATCCGGTCCGATTTGTACGGTCGGATTTTGGGAATCGCCGAGCTGTCGCGCATTCCACCGGAGTTCCATTTTCATTACGTGGAAAAGTCGCGGCAACTGGATTTGATCGAGGCCCTGAGGTCCAGGACGACCCAGGGGAAGAACACGCCATGACAATATCGCAAAAATCGTATCGACGGATAAAATATGCCAATCGAACTCCAAATCATTCGGGCTTCCGATTTCGTTCGTTTGGGTCCGCAGGGGCATTTTGACCTCGAAGAGAGCAAGCTGGCGCTGGCGAACCTGGCACGCGCGTGCCAAAAACGCCGGATATTCCAGGCCCTGCTGGATTTGCGCGCCTTCACACCGCCGCCTGTGCCGATTTTCTCGCCCGCCGACCTGGCATCGCTTGTTTACACTTTCCATGAGATGGGTTTCAGCAAAGAGCACCGGCTCGCGGTCCTTTACACCGTCGATCCGCATCATCGGGCCCGATTATTTGCACTCATCGGCAGGATGCGTGGATGGAACGTCGCGGCTTTCGATGATTTTGAGGACGCTCTTGTGTGGCTATCGGGCGGCAAAACTGACGAGCCTGACGTGATGGCTGCCATGATGCAGCCCGTGCCCATTAATATGCAGGAACGACCCCTGAGGGCCAGGAAAGGCTCTAATGCCAAATAGGAACCAGGCTATGTGAAACGCCGGGCCACAGGCTGCCAACCCTCGACAAAAAAGCAAAAACCAAACTTGTGCTCGTTTCGCCATTACCTCGACCACTGCGCCCGTTGGAACCGCATGCGATGGCGTCCGCTGCTGGCGCCGTCGCTCGCGGTGCTGGTACTGAGCCTCGCAGGCTGCAGTCTCCTGAATCCATCCCGGTCCCAACCCAGGGCCCAGGTCAAATCGCTCCAGGCCCCGGCCAACAAGCCGCCCGGTTCGGAAAGCATCAACATTTTGCAGCAGCAGGTCATGCGGTTTGCAGACCTCTATGCGACCACGGTGGCACAGGCCAGCGACGATTTCAGCTCAAGCGTGGCCACCCCGGAAGCGCGGCTGAATGCGCTACGCTGGAAACTGGGCCAAAGCACGGCGGCCTTCATTAACGCGAGCGATCCCAACCCAACGCTGAACGTGCTGGACATGCTGGTGCTGGCGACGCTGTCCCGCATAGTGGTCGAGGATTATTATGCCAGGAAATTCGGAGCCGCCGCGCAGCCGTGGCTGGAAACGCAACGCCGGCTTGAAGCTGATAGCTGGACGCTGGCCGACAGCGTGCTGAAACCTGACCAGCAGCAGGAGCTGCGTGGCATGATTCAGGAATGGCGCCGGAAAAATCCTAATCAGCGTTATATCGGCGCCGTGCGCTTCCGTGAATTTGCCTCGGCCCTTGGCGAGATGCCGAGACCGGGGAATGCCGCGCGAAGCAGCATATTCAGCCTGCTCTACCTCGACCCGCTGGCAAGTCTCGACCCCACCGCGGCCACTATCGAACAAACCCGCCTGCTGGGCGAACGCGCCATGTTTTACAGCCAGCGCCTGCCGACTCTCTTGAGCTGGCAGACCGAATTGCTCGCCTATCAACTCGCCGGCCAACCGGAGGCGCAGCAAATGCTGTCCGACGCCACGCGCCTGTCCGCGGCGGCGCTAAGTGTTGCCAACACTGCCCGACAAATCCCCGTTCTTGTGGACCAGCAGCGCGAGGCCGCCATCCAGCAAGTGCTGAACGGCCTGGCTTCCCAACAGACCAATATGAGCCGGCTTCTGTCCGACACCCGTGAGACTTTCAACGCCGGCAATCAGTTGGCCGTATCGGTCAACGACGCGACCCGGTCGCTGGACGAATTTGTCCGTTACGTTTACACGCCGACAAACAGACAAACAACCACGGCCACCAACCGCAGGCGTTTTGACGTGCGTGATTACGGCAACGCGGCCACCCAGGTCGGAGCCGCCGCCATCAAATTGAATACGTTGCTCGCCACAGTGAACCAAAGCGCGCCGCAACTGGCCAAACTGGGGCAACAAACGGCCGCGGATGCGCAGCACTTAATGAACCATGCGTTCTGGCTCGCGCTGACGCTGATTCTCGTGCTGTTGATCGGGTCGGTTGCAGCCGGATTGGCCTACCGTTGGCTGGCAAATCTTTCCAATGTCCACAAGCATTTCGAATCAAAACCGTAACTGAGAGATCGACCGATTATGTCCAGTGGAAATGCTATCGCCGACCATGCCGCAGCCGGATTTGAGTTACAACCGTGCGGAGACGGGACGGGAAAACTCCGTTTGAACGGCTGTCTGGACCTGCGTTCCACCGCAGCGCTATGGCGGAATCTGGACGCGCAACTCCGGCAAGCCCACGTCACGTCGCTCGAAGTGGACGCTTCCGGAGTCGAATATTGCGACGGCGCAGGACTGGCCTTGCTGCATTTCTTGAGTCCCGGCGGACTCTCGCCATTTGGCGGCAAGACGACGGTCACAGGGCTGCGGCCGGAATTTCTCAGCCAGTTTCAGAAATTCACCGCGGAGGACTATGAACGCAACCGGCCGCAACCGATCCCGAAACAGCCGGTGGTCAATGAAGTTGGGGTGTCGGTCACCGCGGCGGCCGCCGGCTTGAAAGACGCCGTCGCCTTTATCGGCAGCGTGGTCACCAGCCTGGCGGTCAACCTGACACAGCGAAAGGCCATGCGATGGCGCGAAGTCTGGCGCATCTTTGAAACTGCCGGCATCGACGCGTTGCCAATCATTTCGCTCATCAGCCTGCTGGTAGGTCTGATTATCGCCTTCGAAGCGGTAGGACCGTTCTCGATGTTCGGCGCGCAGATTTTCATCGCCAACATGCTGGGCGTCACCATGGCGCGCGAACTCAGCGGCCTGATGACCGCCATCATCCTTGCCGGCCGCTCCGGTTCGGCCTTTGCGGCGGAACTCGGCACCATGAAAGTCAACGAAGAGTTGAACGCTCTGGAGACGATGGGTCTCAGCCCGATGCGTTTTCTGGTCGTCCAGCGCGTCCTGGCTGGAATCCTTCTAACGCCGCTGCTGACGATTTATTCCATCTTAATCGCTATCACTGGCGGTGTGCTGGTGATGCTGTCCATCGGTTTTCCGCTTGTGACCATCTACAACCACATCGCGCAGACGATGCATTGGACGGACATTGTTATCGGAGTCGGCAAAGGAGTTATTTTTGGCGCGCTCATCGCCGGTGTCGGCTGCCTGCGCGGCCTGCAAACCCGGCAGGGCCCCAGCGCCGTCGGCGACTCCACCACCGGCGCCGTGGTGACCGGTATCCTCCTGGTGATTGTGGCGGATGCGGTCGTCGCCGTAATGCTTTTCTTCCTGGACCTATGACTGAACCCGGCCGGCAACCTGGAGAGCCTGTGATCACCGTCAAGTCACTTAAGATAGGATACGGCCGCAAGGTGTTGATGGAGAAATTGGATTTCGAAGTGAGGCGCGGAGAGGTTTTCGTCATTCTCGGCGGCTCCGGATGCGGCAAAAGCTCCCTGCTCAAGGCCATGATCGGCCTGTTTCCGCCGATGGCCGGTGAAATCTGGTTCGGCCCGGACAACCTGGTGACAACCCACGGTGATGAACGCATCCGCATTCTGCGCAAGTTCGGCGTGATGTACCAAAGCGGCGCCTTGTTCGGCTCGCTCAACCTTCTGGAGAACGTGATGCTGCCGCTGGATGAATTCACCGATTTGCCGGAGGAAGCCACCCAACTGATCGCACTAACCAAGCTCAAGCTGGTGGCCATGGAGGCTGCCGCGGGCAAGATGCCTGCCGAACTTAGCGGCGGCATGCAGAAGCGCGCCGCCATTGCGCGCGCCATGGCGCTGGACCCATCCATCCTTTTTTTGGACGAGCCGAGTGCCGGATTGGACCCGGTCACCTCGGCTGGGCTCGACGCCTTGATCAAGGACCTCTCCCGCAATCTCGGTTTCACCTTTGTCATCGTTACGCACGAACTGCAAAGCATCTTCGCGGTCGCCGACCGTGTCATCATGCTGGACGGCCGGACCAAAGGCATCATCGGCACTGGGAGGCCGGAAGACTTGAAGAACCATTCGCCCAACCCATGGGTCCGCCAGTTTTTCAACCGGCAGGCGGAGCCGCTCCTCGACCGCTCAACAACCAATCCAATTTCCAATGTCTCATGAGTGCAAATCCCAACACATTCAAAATTGGCTTGTTCACGCTCATTGCCCTCGGTCTGCTTGTGGCCGGCGTGCTGGCTTTCGGCGCTAAAAGTTATTTCGTGCCCAAAAGCAGGTTCGAAACCGCCGTCCCCGGCGAAGTGTCCGGCTTGTCCGTCGGTTCGAGTGTCGAATTGCGCGGCGTCCCCATCGGCCACGTCAGCCGGATCACATTCGCGTGGAATGTTTATCCCAAATCTAAATCCGGACTCATCGTCGTTGAGTTCAACGTGGAAGGGAACCTATTGCCGCTGCCGCCGGGCACAAACCTGCGCGCCGTGTTGGAGCAGGCGACGGCAAAGGGCTTGCGGGCCGTCGTAAAAGGCCAGGGCATCACCGGCACAAGCATCCTCGCCCTGGAAACGCTCGATCCCAACAGCAACCCCGCCCCGGCCATTGACTACACGCCGCGATATTACTATGTCCCGTCCGCCCCCGGCCAGTTCACGCGCATGTTGGAATCCATCGAGAAATCTTTGGACAATCTCCAGCACGTGGACCTCGCCGGCATCGGCAGCGGTGTCACCAACGCCCTGGACGCGACGACGCGCCTGGTCAATGAGCTGAATCTGGTGAACCTGCAAATTATCTCCACCAACGCCAACGAATTGCTCCTGGAAACGCGAGCCCTCGTCACCAACCTGCAGGAAAACGTTCAGAGCATGAACCTGGCATCCATCGGCCGCAACGCTGACCAACTGCTGGCCGGTCTGCGCGACACCAACGCGAAGTTGCAACTCGTGCTCAACCAGATCGGCACGGCCCCGCTGCAAGAAACGGTTGGCGACATTCGCTCCGCGGCACAAAACCTCGATGACGTCCTGGCGCAACTGAAACAATATCCTTCCGGCTTCATTTTTGGCGAGCCGCCAGCCCCGGCTCAAGGCGTTCAAACTCCGTCGAAATGAAAATTAAACATTGAACCACTGCCGCCATGAAAAAGGCATTTGTCCGAAACGTCATCCTGGTCCTCGCCCCACTGGCCATAGGGCTTCTGGCTGCCGGCTGCCTTTCCCGCCCGGCGCTGGTTCGCCAGAGTTTTTTACTGCCAACCCAGCCCGCCGCCGCGCCGGCCACCCGCCCGGTCGGCGGCGTCCTTGCGTTGACTTCATGCGAAGTTTCGCCGCCATTCGCGAGCCAGGCGCTCGTGTACCGGATTGGGCCCAACGCCTTTGAAACCGACCCGTACGCTGAGTTCCTCGTTGTCCCCGATAAGACGCTGGCCATCGCAATCCGCACCTGGCTGGCCCGCAGCGGGCTGTTCTCCCACGTGGCAGAACCCGGCAGTGCGGCGCCCGCCGACCAGTTGCTTCAGGTTTATGTGGATGAACTCTACGGCGATCTTCGCGTGCCCGGCCAGCCACAGGCCGTGCTGTCCCTAAGCCTTGTGCTCCTCGACGCGAAAAAGGAAAACGGGACGCGAGCCATTTTTCGAAAAGAATACTCACAACATTTGCCGGTCACCACAAATACCGCCGCTGCGATCGTTGCCGGCTGGGACCAGTCCCTTGAACAAATCATGGACGAATTCGCCTCGGATCTAACGACCACGCACAAACCGGTCGCGCGAAAGCCCTCCCCATGAACCGCCTTTCGGAGCGCGGCTGTGTCGAAGACCAGCCGCAGCGCGTCGCAACGCTCGGGGCTGCTGCGGCTGGTGCCCCTTTGCCCCGCACACAGCCGCGCTCCGTATGCCAATCGGTTCATGGTCCCAATGCATGCGAAAAAATCGAAAGGTGGCTCCCCATGAACCGCAACATTCTCATTCGAACGATTCTCCTTCACCCCAGCCCTCTCCCGCTGGGCTCCCGCTGGGAGAGGGAGAATCATCGTCCGATGGTTTGACACGGCGAACGATCATCCCGGTTCAGGGGTTCAATGCGCGAAGTTTCCTTGGACGAATTCTCACCCTGATCCCGGTGTAACGACACTGAATCCAGCTTGAACGGTTTGGCGGCAATGTGGAGGGAAGTAGTTATGAGCAGGTATGAGGTGTGAAAAGTTCAACATCGGTTACATCGTTCAAAATCAATGACTTAATGGTCAACAAACCATTAACAAGGGGTTAACAGACCGTTAACACGGCTTGATGCGCGGGGGCGAAGATGGCCATATCGTTCACAGCCATATCCCAACAACCGCATTTTCGGCATGGCCGGACTGTACACCTGATAGTATTATATCGATGCTCGCCCGTCATCACGCTCTGCCCGCTTCAACTCTTCAACTCTTCAACTCTTCAACACTTCGACGACCCTACTTCCCTTCATTTTCCACCTGTTTCACCAGCGCATTGTACTTCAACACGATGTCATTGCGGTTGGTCGCGAGGGAATCATATTTTTGGACCAGGTCGTCACGCTCAGAGACGAGGTTGGTAATGGTTTCGTTTTGTTTTTCGAGTCCGGCGTAGGCGTCTTTGAGCCGGGATTCCAGCGTATCCACGGCAACTTTGTATTGCGCGATCTCGTTGGTGTCGTTGTCGTGCTCAAATTGCAATTGCTCGATTTGCGCTTTTTGGGAGACCATGACCTGCTCGTTCGAGGCGACGGTCGCCTTGAGCGCGGTCATTTGGACATCCATGTCGCTCACCTTGGCGTTCAGCGTCGCAATGGAATTGGTGTAGCCCTGGATGGCAACATTGCGGACATTGACCATATTGTTCAGGTCCTCGATGGTCTCGCGCTGCACGGTTTGCCCGTACCATTGCCAGGCGCACAAGCCGCAGAGGCCGAGGGCGACGACGATAAGCAGGTTTTGCAGAAAATTTTTCATGGATTCGGATTGTCAGAAGCCGCCTGGACGGCGATGGCGACGTTGCGAACGCCGGCGCGCTTTACAAAATCGAGCACGAACATGACGGAGCCGTGTGTCGCATCGTTCGCGCCGGTGATATAGACGGGCAGGTTTGTGTTGACGCTGCAACGGTTCGTCAGCATCGAGAATAATTCAGGCAAGGCGATGGGTTTATCATCCACGGATACACCGCCGTCCCGGCCGACGTTCAGGTTGACGATGTCGGGCTTTTGGGTGGAAGAAGCGAGCGTGGCCGTGGGCAGATTGGCTTTGAGCGTGCGCACAATCTCCATTTGCAGAGCCACCATCATAAACGACGCCAGCAAAAAGAACATGATATCAATGAGCGGGATGATTTCCAGCCGCGACTTTCTTTCGGGAACGGGTGTGCGGATTTTCATGGCGCACCCTCCTGTTTGCTGTCAGTGATAAAGGCCACATTTTGGATGCCGGCGGCGCGCACGGTTTGATACACCTTCACCATGGCGCCGTGGAGCGTGTCGCGGTCGCCGCTGATATACACCGGAAGTTTCGGATCGGCGGCGAAACGGTTGCTGAGGACCGTTCCCAGTTCCGCCAGGGAAATCTCTTTCTTTTCGAGCCAAACAACGCCGGTTTTGTCCACCGCAATGTTGACCATGTTTGGCTTGAAATCCTGCTGGGCTTCAAGGGCATTAGGCAGGTGAACTTTGATGTTCTCCGTCTGGCTCATCTGCAGGCTCACCATCATAAACGACGCCAGCAGAAAGAACATGATGTCAATCAACGGAATGATGACAATCCGCGAGCGGCGTTTAGGAATGGGAGACGGAATTTTCAAGTGAGTCAATGAGTTGTCGCCTGGCCTGGCGCCTGGGGTTTGTGCAGGTGGACCGTATCGCCGGTTTTCACGCCGCCGCCGACCAAAACTTCGACGTTGGTCGCGGCGGTTTCCAAATCAAACTGCAATTGGGCGACCTTGGCGCTGAAATAATTAAATGGGATTAACGAAACAATGGCGATGCCCAGGCCGCAAGCCGTGGCGATGAGGGCCTGGCCAATCCCGCCCGTTACACCGGTGACCGATAACTCAGCCGTGCCGATCTTAAGAAACGCCTGCATGAGGCCGGTGACGGTGCCGAGCAGGCCCAGCAGCGGCGCGAGAGTGACGAGTGTATCCATGACCATCAGAAAACGTCCGGCGCGTTTTAATTCGATGCCGGCGGCCAATTGCAGGGCGCCAAGCAGCGAGCCGTGCGCGTGGCCAACGTGCTCGAGGCCGTGATGGATGACTCGAATGACGGGATCGTCCGAGCCGGCGGCGGCGGTTTTGGCGGCGGCGATGTCGTTATTTTCGAGGGCGGCAAAGATTTGTTCCAGTTTTCGCGGGTCACGCCGCCCGCCCTCGCGCAGCCACCAGAATGCGCGCTCGCCGACGACCGCGACGGCCACAAGGGCGCAGATGAGAATCGGCCACATGATGGGGCCGCCCCTGAGGAAGAATTCGAGAACGATGTTTGCTATCATAGTTGGACTTTCGGTTTGAGTTGCTATTGCAGTTTAAAAGTAATGGTGGTTTGGAAGAGCCGGGTTCCGGATTCGGTCGGCAAATGCCAATGCGTTTTAATAAATCCCACAGTAGTTTGGTCCAGGTATGGAAAACCGGATGATTGCTTCACGTCAATGGAAACGACATTGCCTGACGCGTCGCCGGTGAGCAACAGGACAATGGTTCCCTGTTCTCCCGTTTGCATGGCCAATTGCGGGTAGGGCGGCTCGGGACGTTCGCCGCCCGCGCCGGTGTTTCCCAAAGAAGCAATTTGTGCGGGCGCTTGCAACGGCTTAAGCGGCGGCGCGGAGGCCATGTCGGCGGAGGCGACGAGTGTCCCGATCGTTGGAACGGAGAAGCTGATGTTTGGAGCGCTTGGCAGCGCCACATAGACGCGCGCAGGCTGGCTTTGTTGGGGCTGTTCCCTTTTTTGGGGAACAACGAGTTGCGGGGGCAATCTTTGCGGCATCACGACCACCGGAACGGCCTGGCGAATCGGCGGAACTGTTCGAATGGTAATGATGCCGCGGCGCGCGCCGACGATTCCGATGATGAGAAACAGGATGCAAATCGAATTGACCCACGCGAGTTTGAGGTTCGTGTCCGGGCTTTGAGACGGCAGGCAATAACGCGCCAGCCCGCTTTTCAATTCGTAAGTTGTTTGATTTCCATCCATGTATGATTTGCAAATGACCAGTTTTTCACGAAACGCTGCTCCGGCGCAATTTCGTTTTGCCTGCAATTCCCAATTTTGAAGGTGGGACGTGTGTTGAGCGTTCCATTTGGCAACTCCCGCACAGGCCGTGGATCTCGCACTCCTGAGGGGCCCGGGAAAAACCGCGCGCAGAAGCAAGCCGTTTGATTTCGTCGGACATGGCATGCGGCAGCGGCAACTCTGCGACGCAGCCACACTGCCGGCAAATGAGAAAATTCGCCATCTCGTCCGGAACGTTTAATACAAAGCAACTCGCCTTTTGTGGAGTTGGCACCAAACGCACCAGTTCGGCCTCTTTAAACATCATCAACGTCCGATAAACAGTCGTGGAGTTGCATTTCCCTTTGACCCCATCCGCCAGTGACACCATTTCCAGGCTGGCTGGCATACGATGCCGGGCCAGAAAACACAAAATCGCTTCCCGCACGGGTGTGATGCGCATGCCGGCTCTCCTGCAAAACGACGTTGCCCAATCCTGGCGTTCCTTGATGGTTTTCATGGCGTCAGATGCAAGTTACTTGCAGAAACATTTCTTGCCACGCCGGTGACGGGAATGGATGCTTATCCAGGAGAGAGCGAACAAATAGACACAAGAGACGAAAACATTTATGAGCAAAGACTCCTGCACCACTCATCCGAACCATTCCCACGTCCACGCCCCCGGCTGCGGGCACACCGCCGTCAAGCATGAAGGGCATGTAGATTATCTTCACGACGGTCATCTGCATCATCCGCACGGTGATCACGTGGATGAGCACACGATTGCTGTTAATTCGACCAATCCCGATAAATGCACTCCGGGATTTGCCGCCGCCGAACACGCCGCGAAGCATGTTCATGGCCCAAGTTGCGGGCATCCTGCGGTTCCCCATGGCGACCATGTTGACTATCTGGTTGACGGACACCTTCATCATCCGCACGGCAACCATTGCGACGACCACGGGCCGCTTCAGATTGTTGGATAAGGTTGAAGGCATTGGGTTTGTCATTGAGGCGGGGATATCACCGCGAGCGGCGCGAGCAATTGGCTGATAATGACCAGCAGGAAGCCTGCGAAAAGCAGCCAGGCGCACTGGGACAGAGAGCGGTCCTTTGCGTCGTTTAATTTTGCGTTCTGCTCTCTGTTCTTTAGAAGCATTTGGATGATGGCTTCTTCAGCGGCGTCCGGCGAGACGTTGTCCGGCTTCAGAGTTTCCCAAAGTTTGTCTCCGCGCGGGTAATCGGCGTAACCCTTGGATCGCATGGCCTGAAAACCAAGGGGCAATGAAAGGGCCAGCGCCGCCAGCGCCAAATAAAAGGCGCCTTCGGCCCAGTATGATCCCGAACCGAGCACGTTTGGCGCGCACACAAGCTGAAAACCTGTTACAACAATTATTCCGGCCGTCCATTTTTCAGCACGGCCGCACAATCGGTCGGCACGGACCGTTTCCGCGGCCATTGCTTTTTCAGCCAGCTCTCTGATGAGCAGAATCTTATTCACGGATGTTTGCTTTTCAATTGATCGATCATTTTCTGAAGCTCAGGCGTCTTGGGCGAGGCCAGCATCGCCTGCTGGAGATGTTCAATGGCGGCATCAGTGTTGCCGACGCTTCCCTCGAGTTGGGCCAGATGCGTCTGGAGTTGTTCGAAAACATAACGGTCGTCGAAAGTCGCGTTGTCGTATTTGAGCCGCTCGGACTTTGGAACTCCCGGTTTCTCCAGCGCCCATGTTATGAGCCCCGCTTCCCAAATGTTCCGCGCCCGGGCCGTATCGTGGTAATTCTCAAAATAAATTCGTCCAAGATCGAACAGCAGTTGAGGATTTCCGGGATTGTTTCGCAGGCCTGTGCGCAACACATGCTCGGCTTCTGAAGTCCGGTTCAGGTCGGTCCGCAGCCAAAAGGAAATCACCAGGTAGGTCCTGATATCTTCAGGGTTCATTTCCGTCGCCAGGTCCAGCCACGGCAAAATCTCACGCACTTCCGAACTCGAGCTGAGATCGTCGTTCGGACCGCCCTGGTCCAGGTGCGTATGCCGGTTTGGAATGAAATGACGGGAAAAAGCATCAATCCAATCCCGCGGGGGCCCCATAAACGACGTTTCCTCTCCCGAATTGTGACTGGCCACCGCCCCGGTGTCCTCAGCCATGTGAGGCGTCTTAAACGCCTGATTATTGTCGAAAATCGTGGGATAATAGCCGCTGTGATAATAGGCATCCGCTTTGATAAAGGCTGCGTTCGCAAAAATCCGGCTGCTATCACCCAACAACAGGATGAAAAAATTGTTGGATTGGCCATTGGCATTTTCTATCGCCTGAAACCGCGGTTGCAAACCCGCGCCCAGGCCAAAGCACAAAACGAAAAGCCCAATTAGAATGAGCCAGAGTGTTCTTGAAGAATTCATACGGCGAATTTAGTTGAGCGCTTTGCGCCGGAATACCAGACAGGCTGCAGTGAGAAATAACGCAATGTAAGCCAGCAGATACAGGCCCAGAAGCCAGACGAATTTCCACTCTATGAGCGGCCAATCATGGATGATCAGATTTCGCATGCCGAAGGGCATCTCGACATGAGGAATTGCGTAATAAAGGGCATAGACAACGGAACGGCCTGGCTCGTGCATGGAGAGCGCAAACTTATCAAGATATCTCCCGACACACAGAATGGTCGCAACAATGGAAAAACAAATGGTTGAATTGGATGATGGCGCCGCAAAGACCAGCGATCCCAACAGAGACATCGCCACGATAACGCCCAGCGCCATCCAGTGCAGAAAAGCCGCCTGCGCATAATTCAGCAGGTACCAGTGATGTTCGCGGCTTGCCGCCAACACGCCAAAAAACGCGTAAAAACAAATCAGCGCCAGGCCGCAGACGATCCAGCAGCCCAGGAATTTGCCGACAATCAACTCTGTTCGCGAAAGTGGCTTTGCCAACAGCGGCAGGAGGGTTCGTTGCTCCCTTTCGGACGGAACCTGCCGGGCGGTCGTGGTAATGGCGATAATCAACGAGGAGATCCAAATCAGCAACAGGCATATCTCCTTGACGTAACGGATGATGTTGCTGTCGTTGAAGACGTTGATGGAGCCCATGATCAGGCAAATGACGATCGTCAGGATGAACAGGACGTAAAAGTCCTTCCGCCGATACAATTCCTTGATCACGACTCCGGCGACGGCAAATATTTTATTCATAAGTTTGTGAGGTTTAATTTTGAAAACCGATGACTCGCAGGAAAATCTGCTCCAAATTGCATTGATGCTGTGACACCAAATCCTTCACGCGGCCCTCGGCGCGAAGTTCGCCTTCATGCAGAATCGCCACGCGGTCGCAAACCGTTTCGACTTCGCCCAATTCATGCGAGGCAAAAAACACGGTTTTGCCTTCATCTTTGAGGCGCTGGATAATTTGCCGGACTTTCATTCGCCCCAGCGGGTCGAGGCCGCTGGTGGGCTCGTCGAGGATGAGGAGATCCGGATTGTTGATGAGCGCCTGCGCAAGGCCGACCCGTTGCTGCATTCCCTTGGAATAAGTCTTGATGAGACGTTTGCGGGCGTGGTCCAGTTCCACCAATTTTAACGCCGCATCAATGCGGCGATCCCTTTCCGCGCGTGGAATTCCAAAAAGACGGGCATAGAACCGCAATAGTTCCTCCGCTGTCAGGAACTTGTAGTAATACGTCATTTCCGGCAGATAGCCGATGCGCTGGCGCGCAATCGGTTGACGCACACTATCACCGAATAGAAGGATGTCCCCGCCGGTGGCATTGACGAAGCCGAGCATGACGTTCATCGTCGTGGTCTTTCCGGCGCCATTTGGCCCGAGAAATCCAAATACTTCGCCGGCGCTGACTGAGAGCGTCAGGTTTTTCACGGCCACCTTGACGGAGTTCTTGTGGTCGCGAAGCGGATACTCGACCCGCAAATTTTGGATGGAAAGAATTGTTGGCATAATTTGAGCATTCATAGCGTGTCGTTTTTATCGTGATCGCGGCATTCACAGCAGCGGCAGCGTCCGCGCAACCGGAGATTGATCCAATGGGAAACAGCGATCAGGGAACCGCCGATTGCCATCGCAATTGCTTCGTGCCAATCCGTCCGTGTTTCCTTTTCTTCCGAAGGCTCGCCGAATTGAGTGTAGAGCACGATGGCTGCGCCTGCGGCCAATAGCGCGAGCAAGCCCCACCGCCGGTGGATGCGGCAACCGCACCACAAACAAGCGGCCGCAAGCAGGATCATCGTGACACAGGCAATATGTTCAAATTTGTTCGTGGCCAGAAACGATAGCCCAAGGATTGGCAGCAACCCGATGAGCACGGGCATGCACATGCAATGCACGGCGCACAATGACGACAGCACCGAGCCGAGTTTGTCCGCGCGATTGAGGATCCCGCCGGAACCCGAAGTAGAATTTGCTTTCATATTAGTATTGTTGGAGAGCCGCGCCGGAGGAAAAACGCGGCCCTCCAACTTGTTTGGTTCAGAAGGTAAGACCCATTGAGCCAAAGAATCCGCGGCGTTCGCCGTATTGCGGGGCGTTGACACCCACGCCAGTGCCGCTGCGGAGGGCATAGCTGTTGTCAGTAACGTTCACAACGTCGAACCGCGCTTTCAAAATATGGTTGTGCGGGATTCTGATGTCCTCCTCGACACCCATGTTGATGTTGTAGTAATTGGGCACGGTCGAGCCGTTGGGAATCTGGTCGTTGTACGGGTCATTGGGTATATACTCCGGGCCGTCCTGGTGCAATCCAGTACCGAAGATAGAATCCACGTAGAACAGCGCGCTCCTGGTATTGGATTGTTTCCATAGATACGACACTCCGGCGCTCGTGGAAATGAATTGAGCGTGGTCGAGAGCGATCCAGTGAGTGTTGACGTAATCAATAACATACTGGTTTTGCCATAGAAATTGGGCCGATTCGGCGCCTGTGCCTTTCGCTTCGCCCACCGACAGGTTGCCGTAGGCGGAAAATCCGCCCAGGTCATAGGAAGTGGTTAACTCGACGCCGTCAACCCGGCCTTTGGCATAGTTGAACGCCGAAAGGATGAGCGATTGGCCGAACAATCCGTCATCAATTTGGTCGCGGGCCATTTTATAATAACCATCAATACCCATCTGGAGGTGCGGGGTGATTTTTTGCTGAATGCCGGCGTCAAAATAATTGGCGCGCTCGGCCTTCACCGCGTTGTCCGTCGTCACAGCCGATGCGCCGGACGTGTTGTTGAATGCGGTGACGTTGGCGGCCGGGACGGCTTCGAGCGGCGGCGGCGTAAAAAAGCGCGAATAACCCGCGTGCAGCGTCGTCCAGTCGAAGGGCTTGTAAACAAGGTTGATGCGCGGGCTGGGCTGGTTTTCGTCGATGAATGTACTGTGATATTCATCAAAGCGCGCGCCGTAATTAATCGTCACTTTGGGCAGGATTTTCCATTCGTCCTGCGCGTACACGCCCGCGAAGAGTGCGTTGGCAACGAAGTTTTGGGTGATGGCGTATGGAGCGCCGGCAGGCAGGAGGCCACTGGAAGAATTTGTCACGTCAAAGACCGTTGTGGTATTGTCATCCGTCAGGTACTCGTCCAACAGCATCCCGCCAAATCGCAGGGTATGCTTGTCCCCGATTTCGTCACTTGCGTCCAATTCGAGACCATCTGAATACAAATTCCGGGCCACGTCGCTCGCCTCGCCGTCGAAGACGAGGTCGCCGTTCTGGTCGGGAAAGAAATGGACACCGCTAATTTGGCCATAGGCGGCCAGTTGATAATTGAAATCGCCGATCGACTGCTGAAGGGAGGCGATGGCAAAATAATTCTGTTCCACCTGGTTTTCGTTCAGGTCTGCCCAGTTCGTGTCCGCGGGCACGGTCATGTTCGGATAATAGGGAGTCCCGTTGGTCGTGGTGGCCGGGTTTACTGGACTATTTGGAATCTGAAAGGTGTTGTACGCAGCTCCGCCCATGAATGTGACGCGGCTTGTGTCACTCAACAAACGCGACGCATAACCGAACGCCTTGTACTGGTCGGAATGGTCGTGGATGGCGTTGACTGTGTTGGTCGCGTTTTCCAGTCCCAGGTCGGTTTCAAGGTAGCTGCCTTCGATGTAATAATCCCATGGGCCCTCCGTCGCGCCGTACTCGAAGGTTGGGTTAAATGTGTTAAAGCTGCCGCCGTACAGGTCCACTTCACCTCCCGGCTGAATCGCACCCGTTTTGGTCTGGATATCAATGATTGCGGCCGTGCGGAAGCCGTACTCCGCCGGCAATGAACCGTCGATGACTTGCAGGGACTGGATAAAGCGGGGAGAGAGCACCAATCCAAATGATCCTACGAGCGCCTCCGGCAGAAGGACATCGTCGATCCGATATTGCACGTTGGCGTGCTCGCCGCGTATGTGCAGGTTGCCGCTGACCGCTGAATCTTCCCAGACACCGGGCGAACGTATGAGGACCTGCGTCAAAGGCGCGTTTTCGCCCTGGGACTGCGCCTGAATGTCCGCGGTGGTGTGCGTGTAAGAGGTCGCGCCCACACTCGTCAATATCTGATTCCGCGCCTGGTTCAATTGGCCAACCACCGTGACCGTTCCCAGGTTGGCAACGTTAGTTCCGTTTGACGCGGCGGCGTTCGTTCCCTCTGGGGCCACAGGCGCCAGCGCAGTCAAACCGCCATTGTTCCCGGCCGCGGTATTCGTTTGCGCCACTGCCTGTCCGCCGCCAGCCAATGCGGCGGACAAAACAACACCCCACAAATACCCCCGAAGCTTTCTGCTCCGCCCGAGTCTGTCTTTTTCTGCAAATATTTTCATAACTTCAAACTTTCTAAATTAAATTGGTTAAATCTTTCCCACACCGCGACCCCTATGACGGATCGCGCCTGCGAAATGCCTGTATTTCGCAAAGAGCAATGTTTAATTGGTTTTCGAAGGCCGCGGTCGCCGGCGTGGTGCGGCCCCAAATCATGGAAGGAGCGCGGACAACGCCCGCAGTTGCGGTTGCGAAGAACTGCAAGGAGAATTAAACGAGGGAAGCGGGCGGGGCGCGGCCGTTGGGAAGGACCTTTTCGGAGGGAACAAAGACGGTTATTTCGGCTCGAAGCGTGATTTCAACCACGGCGACGGGGACCGGCGGCGGCACTTTACAAACCCCCGCGTGGACATGCCCGATTGCGATGGCCACGACGGCGCAATCATCGTCATCAGGGATTGCGCCGCCATGCAGCCATTCATGAAGCGGTGGACAGATTTCGGCGGTCCACATGAACAGAAACACAAACAACGACAAAACGCCCGTCGCGCAGTGCAGATACACGCGCGCGCGGCGATTGAGTTGAAAGGGCGTCCGCATCAATTTTTGCCTTAAAATGAGTCAAATAGCATCAATCAGGCCAACCGCTCTTTTGCAAATCATTTGCAACACTGTAAACACCGCCCGTCTAATTGCAAATCATTTGCAATATAAAGACGCGCTGCCGGCAAGGCAAGATCTTTTATTCATCTGGTTTTTGGCCAAAGCCTGGCTGCGATATAGACAACAAATGTGACAGTCGTGATTAAAAAGCTGACACGCGTCCAGGCCACATAGAACGATACAAAGAGGCTGAACCACGTCGCCAGGACCGCGATAATCACAGAAATCAGAATGCCGTGCGCCGGCCGCCGGGCAATGCGTTGCGCGGTCGCCGCGGGCGTCACCATGAGGGCAAAGATGAGGAGGACGCCGACGACCTGCACCGCAATCGACGTGGCAATGGCAACGAGGACCATGAACGCCGCGCCGAGCCAGCGAACGGGCAGCCCGCGCGCCTCGGCCATCTCTTCATCGAGACAACTCAGCAGGAGCGGACGATAGATAAGGGTGAGCACGCCCAGCAAAACCAGGGCGGCGGCGAGGGTGATGAGCACGTTCGAAACGCTGATGCCGACAATTTCGCCAAACAGGATGGAATACGCCTCGGTCGCGTAACCCCTATACAAACTGATAAACAAAACTCCAAGGCCAAGCATGAACGCCAGCACGGCGCCGATTTGAACGTCGCGATTTGCGGCGCGCGGCCCGAGTATGGCCATGACAACGGCGCCGCCGGTTGTAAACGCCAAAAGGCCGACCAACGGGGCCAGGCCAATCAGCACCGCGCCGGCGGCGCCGGCAAATCCGATATGCGAAAGCGCGTGAGCGGCAAAGGACGATTGGCGCAGGACAATAAAATATCCGATCACGCCCGCCACAATCGCGATGATTGTGCCCGCCTCAAACGCATGCTGCACGAAGTCGTACTGCCACATCGTTTGCAGGTCCTGGAACAGGTTCCAGCTAAAGCTAATGCCTTTCATGGTGATGAGAGGGGTCTTCAGTGCCGATGATGGCGATGCGTCCGCGTGAATCTCTGACAACTTCCACGGGAGTGTCATACAGGCGGCTGAGAGTTTCGGAAGTGAATACGTCGGCCGGCTTGCCCATGGTGACGTGGCCATTGGCAATATAAATGACTCTATCGAGAACCGGGAGCAGCGGATTGATATTGTGGGCGGTGAGAAGGGCTGTGATGCCGCGGGAACGGACCACGCCATTGATTAATTGCACGGCATCGGTTTCCCGGCGGATATCGAGGTTGGCCAGCGGTTCATCCAGCAAAAGCAAATCCGGTTTTCCGGCCAATGCCTCGGCCAAAAAAACGCGTTGCAGTTCGCCGCCGGAAAGCGCTCCAAGCGATCGATGGGCCAGTTCCTCTCCGCTCACCGACCGCAAGGCGGCGAGGGCCTCTTCCCGGCCTTCGTTGATGTGACCTATGCCCCAGCGATTTCCGATGAGACCAAAACGCACCAATTCGACGGCTTCAATTCCCATCTCCTCGTCTATGTGATGGCGTTGGGGCACGTAACCGATATTGGGATTACCGCGCGAGGGTGATTTGCCAAATAGGGTAAGCGATCCCTGCAGGGGCTTTGTCAGGCCGAGCAATAGACGGAAAAGCGTGGTTTTGCCGGCGCCATTGGGACCGAGAACGACGACAAATTCGCCCTGACCAACGCTTAGATTGGCATCGCGCCAAACCTCGTTCCCCGGATAGCCGGCGGCAAGGTTGCTTGCGGTTATGATGGCGCCGTCGGGCATGGATTATTTTCCGCTCGTTTTTCGGCTCAGCGCATTTTGGAGCGAAACAATCTCAGCATCCATCCAATTTTCAAACGGTGCATTCGGCGGCTGGACGGTCTCCGTAATGCCGATCACCGGAATTCCATTTTCCGCCGCCAATTTTTTTATGCCTTCTGTCAATGGAGTCACCGTTTGCTCGTTATAGACCAATAGGACCGGTTCCTTGTTTTTGATCTGATTTTGAAACTCGATGACGCTTTGTACCGAGGGATCATTGCCTTCCGCAACCGCCTGCATAAATTCCGGAGGGGAGATGATATCCAGGCCGGCAGCGTTGCCGAGGTACACGAAAATGTCTTCTGTCGCCGCCACCTTTGTGCCTTTGAACTGCTGGCGGACGGATTGGATGCGGTTTTGGTATTGGGCGAGCGAAGCCTGAACGGTCTGATATTGTTGCCGGTAATCAGCGGCATGCGCTGGATCCATCGAAATCAAATCCTTTTCCATCTGCGCGACGACCTGGTTTACATAATCGGGGTTGTACCAAAAATGGGGGTTATCGCCCTCTTTTTTCCCCAGCAGATCCGCCACCTTGAGGACTTTCCGGTGCGGGTTGCCGCCGGCGCTCAATAATTTGTCGCTCCAGCTATCATATCCGGCGCCGTTCTCGACCACATAATCGGCTACGGCTACCGCGCGCGCGGTGGCCACGCTGCTGGTATATTCATGGGGATCGGCATTCGGATCGGAAACGATGCTCATCACCTGCGCGTAAGGCCCCGCCAGTTGTGATATCAGGCTGCCCCAGAAATTTTCAGCGGCGACGATTTGCAGGCCGTTCGTTTCGGTTGCTGCCGTTGGCGCCGCCGCTTTGCGGCAGCCGGACACAAAAAAGCCGCCCGCGATGACGATGAGAATCGCCGCGGCGATGACGATGGCTCGCATGTTGCGCATCATTTGTTGTTTAATAGAAGGCCGCGTACACCCGAGGCCTTAAACCACTAATTGCAAATCATTTGCAATATACGAGATGGAGGGGAGGGGAGCAAGCGATATTATTTGCGATTTTAACCCCGGACCTTAGAGGCTGCGCAGTTTCTTGCGATGAGCTTTAGGATCCATGCGGCAATCCAAAACTGCCTTAACAAACACCGTGTTTGATTTCACTGCGTGCGCAACTCATTCTTCACCGATTCCCAATCCATGAATTTTTCTTCTCCCGATTTAATTTTCTTTTCGCGACTGCGCAGCACCTCGCCGTGCCATTTTGGTGACTTGATTTGTGATTCGTTGCGGCTTAAGTCAGTCCAGATGGCTTCCATCATCCGTAATTTCTCGGCGACGGTCATTTTGTCCAGTGGCAACGTGGCTTCCATAATGGAGGAATTTATACGGCGCCCGGCATCGTTGTCAAATAGACGGCCATTCTTTCCTTAATTCCTCCGGTTTGGCGCCATTTTCGCGCAGCGTCCGCAGGCTTAAGGATTCGCTGCGCTTGGCGAGGCGCTGGCCGTTTTCATCGAGCATGAGCGGACAATGGAAGAATTCCGGCGACCTGAGGCCAAGCGCGCGGTACAGCAATAATTGGCGCGCGGTGGAAAGCAACAGGTCCGCGCCGCGGACGACTTCGGTGATTTGCATGGCGGCGTCATCGACCACGCACGCGAGTTGATACGCGGGGACGTCATCGTTGCGCCAAACGACAAAATCGCCGAAGTGTTGTCCGGCGATAAATGTTTGCCGGCCAAGGCCGTTGTCCACAAACGTCACGGCTTCGCCATCGGGAACGCGGAAACGCCAGGAATATTTTGAGGCGTCTATAGCGGTTTTGTTTTGGCAGGCGCCGGGATAAATCGGTTCGTCGTCGTCGGCTGCATGGGGCGCGCGCGGAGCGGACTGGATGTCGCGGCGGGAGCAGTAGCAAGGATAGATGAAGCCGCCGACGCGCAGAGTTTCCAGGGCGGCACGATAGGCGCTCAAGCGCTCGCTTTGATTGTACGGTCCAAATGGGCCCCCCGAGATCGGGGCCTTCGCTCCATTCGAAGCCGAACCACCGCAGGTCCTCGAACACGGCGCGGACGAACTCCGGCTTGCACCGGGCGCCGTCCAGATCATCGTTTCGCAGGATGAGCGCGCCGCCATTTGCCTTGGCCCGTTCCTGGGCGATCCAAAAGGTTCGCGCGTGACCGAGGTGCAGATGGCCCGTGGGTGTGGGGGCGAGGCGGCCGCGGCAGGAACTTTGATTCGATTGCATCGAATTATTGGATTAATGGATTTTTGGATAAATGGATTATCGGAATTACACGCTATTCCATAATCCACTAATCCATCAGTCCAACCGCAAAGCCGGCTTATTTTCCGCAACAATTCTTATATTTCTTGCCGCTGCGGCAGGGGCAGAGGTCGTTGCGGCCGACTTTTGGGCCGGTGCGGACCGGCTGCGGCCTCTTTTTGGAAACGTCATCGGCGGCCTGGCTGACAATGTCGCTGGCGTTGTTGGGCTGGCCGTTTTGCGCCGGCGGCGGTTGTTTGCCAAACGCGCTGGCGCTTGTAGGATCGTGCCTGGTTTCCCTGGGCGTCGCGCGCATGAAATTCTGGAGCGCGGCGAGCGAAGAGGCGCTGCTGAAAACATTGCGGCAAATCTGCGTCTTCACGTTGACCATGAGCTCATCGAACATCTGGAATCCTTCGACTTTGTATTCGATGAGCGGGTCTTTCTGGCCGTACCCGCGCAGACCGATGCTGTAACGCAGGCTGTCCATCTCGTACAGATGCTCCTGCCACAACCGGTCAATGGCCATAAGGATGGTAAAGCGCTCGACCGTGGCGAGTTTGGCCGGATCCTCGAAGCTGATCTTCAGGTCATACGCCTCGCGGATTTTCTCGGTAATAAAATTGCAGATGGCAAATTGCGCCTCGTTCAACCCGTCAAACAGCGAGCCGGAGACGGGACGTTCATTCCCGGCTTGGGCGGCATTGAGGATTTCGGCTTCGGGCATGCCCAGCGGAAATGTCAGGTTGACCCAATCGGCCAGCTGGCGGAGACGCCATTCGGACGTTTCCTCGTCGGCTGAAGTAAACTCCTCGACTTTTGAAACCACCACTTCCTCGATGATGTCCATCAGGCGGTCGCGGACGTCGGCGCTGGAAATGATTTCGTTGCGGAAACCGTAAATGATTTCGCGCTGCTTATTCATCACGTCGTCGTATTCCAGCGTGCGCTTGCGCATTTGGAAATTGTGCCCCTCGACGCGCCGCTGGGCCTGTTGAATGGAACTGTTCAGGATGCCATGTTGCAGTTCCTGGCCCTCTTCAAGCCCCCATTTTTCCATTAGCTTGGCGATGCGGTCGGAGCCAAACAGCCGCATCAGATCGTCCTCGAGCGAAATGAAGAAGTGGGACGACCCCGGGTCGCCCTGGCGCGAGCAGCGACCGCGCAACTGGCGGTCAATGCGGCGGGATTCGTGGCGCTCGGTGCCCAACACATGCAGGCCGCCGGCAGCCTTTGTGTGTGGTTTCAGGCCAAAAACCTGCGCTACCGGGTTCGGCTGATAGTTCCCGCTCGCGTCGCGAATCTCCGAATCAATCTCGCGCACTTCTCCAGTAGAGGCCGCCGTCAGGGTGTATCTATGTCCTTTGCCCTCCGGATGCGGCTTGCATTCGACGTTCCACATGACGCCCGGGCCGAGTTTAATGTCGGTTCCGCGGCCGGCCATGTTCGTGGCGATGGTAATAGCGCCGCGCTGGCCCGCGCGCGCGACGATTTCGGCTTCCTGCTGGTGAAATTTCGCGTTCAGGACGGAATGGATCAGCCCTTCGCGTTTGAGCAATCGCGACAGCATTTCGCTGGTCTCGACGGACACCGTGCCGACGAGAATGGGGCGGCCTTGCGCGTGGAATTGCTTGATTTCCGCAATGACGGCGTTGAATTTTTCGCGCCTGGTTTTGTACACCGAATCGTCGATGTCTTTGCGAATGTTCGGACGGTTCGTCGGGATGGTCAGGACGCCGAGTTTATAAATATCAAAGAACTCGGACGCTTCGGTCTCGGCGGTACCCGTCATGCCGGCGAGTTTTTTGTAGAGGCGAAAATAATTTTGAATGGTAATGGTCGCGAGCGTCTGCGTTTCGCGCTCGATTTGCACGCCTTCCTTGGCCTCGACGGCCTGGTGAAGACCATCGCTCCAGCGGCGGCCCGGCATTTTGCGGCCGGTGTGCTCGTCCACGATGACGACTTTGCCATCCTCGACGATGTATTGGACGTCGAGTTGATACAGGCTGTACGCCTTGAGCAACTGGGAAATGGCGTGGATTTTTTGGGCTTTGGCCTGGTAATCGGCCTGCAATTTGCCCTTCTTTTCGGCCCGCTGGCGGGCATCGCCGTCGGCGCCGACGTCGACGTCGTGCAACTGCGTGGTGAGGTCCGGCAGCATGAAAGCCTCGGGATCCTGGGGGCTGACAAAATTGCGGCCTTTTTCGGTCAGATCGGCTTCGTTGCTCTTTTCATCGATGGCGAACAGAAGCTCTTCCTTTTCTTTGTAGAGCTCGACTTTCTTTTGGTCCTTGTGAAGTTCGAGTTCCGCCGTGTTCATGAACCGGGCGTTTTCGGGATTTTCCAAAAACTTCAGCAGACCCTCGGACCTTGGCTGGCCGGTTTTGACACGAAACAGCAGAAGACCCAGCATGTGTTCCAGGTCGGCGGCGTTTTGGACATTTGAGCCGTCGGTGGGATTTAATTTTTTGGCGATGTCCTCGGCCTCGCGCAAAAAGCGGTTGCACAATTGTTGCTGGGCGCGGACGAGCGATTCGACGGTGGGCTTCCATTGGGCGTATTGCTCGTCGTAAGTGACGACTGCCGGGCCGGAAATGATGAGCGGCGTGCGGGCTTCATCAATCAGAATGGAGTCCACCTCGTCCACAATGGCGAAATAATGGCCGCGCTGGACCTGTTCTTCCTTGCGCGTGGCCATGCCGTTATCGCGCAGGTAATCAAAGCCAAATTCGGCGTTTGTGCCGTAGGTGATGTCGCAAAAGTATTGCTGCCGCCGGACCTGCGGGGGCTGGTCATGAAGAATGCAGCCGACGGTGAGTCCCAGGAATTTGTAAATCGCGCCCATCCATTCGGAATCGCGGGCGGCCAGGTAATCGTTCACCGTCACGACGTGCACGCCACGGCCGGTGAGGGCATTTAGATAGACCGGCAAAGTGGCCACGAGGGTTTTGCCTTCGCCTGTCGCCATTTCGGCAATTTTGCCCCTGTGCAGCCCGGTGCCGCCGATAAGCTGCACGTCAAATGGAATCATTTCCCACTTGAGCGCATGGTCGCGGACGGTAATTTCCTGTCCGACAAGGCGCCGACAGGCATTTTTGACGACGGCAAAGGCCTCGGGCAAGATTTCATCGAGCCGTTTGGCGAGTTCCTCGTCGTCCTTGATTCTGGAAAGCTCGTCCTTCCACGCGGCGGTTTTGGCGCGGAGCTCGTCGTCGGAAAGCTTTTGAAGGTTCGTTTCGATCTCGTTAATGTCCTTCACGCGGGGCCAAAGTTTTTTGACCTCGCGCTCATTTTTCGACCCGAAAATGGCTTTTATCAGACCTGTCATCGCATCAGATATATTCTTAATCCATTTTAGACGCGGATGCACGCACTCCCCCGCAAAAATGGAATGGTCACTTTACGGGATAAAAAACGCAGCGTCAAAGTGAAACGGCTCAGAACGTTTGACCGTTGAAAGGTTGAAACGTTGAAGCGGCGCACATTTTTTGTGTATGGGCGTGAAAACGAGAAACGAAGCCGAAAATTGGCTTTTTATTGGGGGTTTTAAAGATTTTGGCGAAACGGGGACGGAGCGGGGGAAAAGAAGCTTTTAGCCACAGATGAACACAGTCTGCAAACTACATTCAGAACATCAATAAATTTACAAAACCCAAGCAAAGCCAGGCTAAACTCGTCAATACTTGTCAGAATTTTTCACTACTTTTCAAGCCTTGCACTGGCAAAATCGCTGACATCCTTGTTGTTGCTTTTCATTTGTGTCCGCCATGCTGGCGGAGCAATTCCACCACGACTTGATAGTTCTGATTGGGAAAAAATGCCTCGCTGGCATGATCTTTCGCCAAGCGCAAAGGCGTTTGGCCGTTGAAGTTCGTAGCATTGACTTCAGCTCCACTCGCCAGCAATAGTTTCACAATATCCGAATGGCCATACCGTGCTGCCCAATGGAGGGCGGTATTGCCGTCGTTGTCCTTTGCGCGAATGTCGGCTTCGTTGGTCAACAGGAATTCGACGTCTGACGGCCCATAGGCATTTGACTCGTTAGCTGTTAACGATAGTAAGGGCGTCTGGCCGTTGGTTTCTCTCACATCAATATTCGCCCCATTTGCCAAAAGTAACTCAGCAACATCATCGTGCAACCCCAAGACGGCATAGTTCAAAGCCGTCCCACCAATGTCGTCGGTTGCATCAACATTAGCTTTATTAGCAAGAAGCAATTGCACGATGTCTTTGTAGCCTTCGCCTGCGGCTTGATCCAAAGGCGTACTGCCCTCATTATCCTTGGTGTTAACATCCACGTGTTTGGAAAGGAGAATTTTTACAAGCTCCTTATCACCTGCTCCGGCAGCAAGCTCAAAGGGTGTCTCGCCAGATGTGCTTGCAGCCTTTATATCGGCGTTGCTGACCAATAATAATTCCGCCGTGGCTGTTTGCCCCTTACTCGCTGCAAGAAAAAAAGGCGTCTCGCCATAGTCATCCTTTGCATTGATACTGGCTTTGTGGGCTAAGAGATATTTAGCGATTTCCATCCGTCCATTCGCTGCAGCAAAATGAAGTGGCGTCCAACCGCCGATTTCTGGTGTGTCGGGGTCTGGTTCCGTTGCCCTGCTGCCAATCAAGTCAGGATAGTCATTGAGCACTGCTTTGACAGTTCCCAAGTCACCGTCCTGCGCGGCGTCATCAATCTGTTCAATTTTGGAGCGACTGCAAGAGACGAGGTTACATAGAACCAATGTAGCCAATATGCCCACCAAAACAATTCTGCTTGGATTTCTACACATTCAAATCAATTTGACCCTTTTACATTTTGCTGTCCATCCAAACCATATCTGCGTAATGGGCTCAATTTGTGGAACGACAATTAAAATTCACTCTTGAGCCGGTAGTGACAAATTGTGATTGAACTCACCGCTTTACTGACAGTTTCACTGAATGCGACATGAAGCTGCTTAAACAACTGTTCGCTATGGATTCTTCGTAAGCGAACCTGCGGTTCCGTCCGCAGAGTCTGTCGGCACCGGCGCGACTGGCAACGGTGGGGTCGGAAGCTGCCGAGACAACGTACTTCCACCATTCAGGGAACAGCCTGACTGGCCCCAGTGTGTCCGCCAAGCGAGGAGGCTGCAAGTGCGTATCGTAAAGGTGGCACATCGTGACACCGGCTCCGTCCACACAGGGCTTCGTATCGGCTTGAGCCGGATGAGGGGAAACTCTCACGTCCGGTTTTGAGGGGAGGGAGTGGCAGCAACGCCGCTCCCTTACCCGACCAGCGAAATGCATCTGTTTGAATAACTGTTTGCTATCCCCGTCTTAACTCCATTTGTGTCCGCTCTGGTCTGTGTTCATTCGCTGTCAGGTGTTAAAGGTGATAACGCTGCCGTCACAGCTTCTTTAATTTTGGCTCCCCGTAGATCGGTGGCCAATATTTTACCGCCCGGTCCAATCAGGAAAATCGCGGGGATGCCATAGACACCAAAGTTTTGTGTCACTTTATCCTTTGACCAATCGCCAAGAAAACCCTGCGTCCATTCGATGCCCTGATTTCGGACAAATTTCTTTGGCGCTGCCTGATCTGAATCCAGACTCAAGCTGATCATTGCGAAACGGTTATCTGCGCCGAAAGAATTGTGGGTTATCTTGAGATTGGGTGTTTCGGCAACGCACGGGCCGCACCAGGTGGCCCAAAAATCCAGCAGCACATACTTGCCTCGAAAGTCTGAAAGTTTTAACGACTTGCCATCAAGGGTCTTGATTTCGAAGTCTGGAGCCTGGTCGCCAATTTTCAAACTTACGACCGGCTTGAGAATGGCTTCCCCAATATTATAAGGCACGTCGTTGGAATCAGATTCCTCATCAGGAATCATAACAGAAATGTCGTCTGACTTCGCCACCGTGATCCCATTTCTATAGACGTAGACGATTTCCTTGTATTTTCCTGGCCCGACCATTCTCGCCTTAAAGCTCCCATCCGGGTTAAACCGTAAATGATACGGTTCAACAAATTCACGCGGGTGGTCTTTGAACCAATTTTTATCGGGAATAAGGTTGCCGCGGCAAGAAGTTGGATCAAAAACAACATCCGTTTGGGCTGCCTGTTCGACCCGTCCTGCCACGGTGCGTCCATGAGTCGCAATTTCCACCCTGTTTGTCCCACCCGGTTTGATGTTCAGAGATAGAAGGGGCGCAGAAGCATCGTTTGTTCGTTCATGTTCCAACAGAAGGATTTTCACCGGCGGCACGCGAGTCAAAACAAAATGGCCGTTTAAGTCGGTTTTAGCCTCGTTCCGAACCCAGGTTTTGAAAGCGACGTTTGGACCGTAGACAGTGGTATCCAACATAAACCAAAACAACTGACCCGACACAGGACGACCGTTATTTTTTCGCACTCCTTCAATGCGACCCCAAGGCTGGACAACGATCATTGGTTTATTCGTCAGATTCACAGGATTTGCCAAGCCGAATCCATTGTTATTCGTGACTACAAGGCATAAATTGGTGTCGGTCATTGGAATCGAGAATTGGCCTGCTTTATCAGTTTGCAGTGGTCTGCTGCGGACGACAGGATCATGGCTGATACAGTTTACCCTGGCATTCGGCACAGGTTTGCCATCGGGAGTCTGAACTTGAATGGTGAGAATTCCTTCCGGTCCCGCCCCGGTCCCGGCGATGCCTGAGTTAGCCAAAACACGAGGCGATATGGCCATGGTGACGAGCAAAACAACCGGCGAGAGAATGTTCATTTGAGATAACGGCATTAATTTTGCGTTACATTACATCAAATAGACACTGAGGTCTGATTATTTGTATATCTGGCCATTGAATTTTACGGTGGTGGCTGTGAATTGCCTTGTGAACACGAATTTGAAACTGTCGTGGAAATGACGGCAAAAAATTTTGGCGCGAGTTTGCAACGCCGATCGCTGGCGTAAAGGCGAAATTTTTCAAGATCGAGAGAAGCAATCCTCAGACGCCGGGGAAATAAATACTGGAGACTGGAGGACAAGGGCGGCATGATCGTTGACAGCCGCCGCGATTGCAAGCAGACTGAACTACCGGTACCGGAAGGTGTGACTACACGCAGCCGTTGCCAGTCTCTAGCGCGGGACTTCCAATATTTTCGTCGTCTCCTCGCCGAATTGGCTGATGACGCGGACGGCGATTTTCTGCCCGCGTTTTACTGGAAATGGATGGCTCTTGTGGCCGTAAATGCGGCTAAAAGCTTCCTCATCTATTTCGACCTTCAGTGTTTGCTCGGCACGCCTCTTCGTCGCAGCTTTGGCGATATCGCTTAACCCCTTTTTCCACTCCTCAAATTCATCTTTGTCGCCGCCGCAGAAAAAGACCTGGCGTACGACAAAATTTGAGCCGTCATAGTTGTCGTCAACCATCCAATAGGCGATGTCATTGACATCGCGTGATTTGACCTCATCTTTGATGGGATCGTAAATGTCCAGACCGGCGATTTCCACTGTGGCCTGATCGCCCTGTGTGTGCAGTTTGATGTCCGGTTCGCCGATTGTGACGAAGCTGGCGGCCTTTTTGTCCTTCTTTAGCAGGCCAACTTGCAACAAGTCGTCGTGCATGCGAACGAGGCTCACCTGAAAGTTTCCAAAACTCCGTGTGACCTCGTGCAATCCGCTCTCGAAGGAAAATCCTAGAATCAATAGCCAATCGCCATCGCGTCTGTCACGACATGCTTTAATAGCTTCGGTCACAGCCTGCTTGCTGACAGTGCCAAACTTAGGGCCAATATGCAGATAGGCCTTTTTCTCGCCGGCAGTCGTTGGATACCAACCTTCCGCATGCAACGAAGAGTCTGCCAAACGCTCAATGCGAACGAAAACAGCATTTTCTTCTTTTATCCCGGTTTTCACTCCTGCACTCTTGAGATGCGCGAAAATCAGGTCCTCAAAATTGCCGAGTTCCTTGTCTTCCGTTCGCTGTCGCGCCAATTCTTCCGGCGAGATGGGCTCGTAGCTTTGGAGAGTCTCAACCGTAAATGGTCCGGCAACACGCAGACGCTTTTTGTCCTCGGACGGTTGATCATAAATGGTTTCCTGCTCCGGCGGCTCGTTGTTGGCGATGCTGCCAAGAGTGATGTGCGGAACTTTCTTATAAATGAATCCCTGGCGCAAATCGCCGCTCTGCTGGTCGTACAATTGGTAATACGGAAACACGGACGTCATCAGGCGTGATTTAGCGATGCTGATGGCGATGCGCGACGTGTCAATTGTAATCCAGCGACGGCCCCACTGTTCGGCAACAAAAGCAGTCGTCCCGGAACCGCACGTTGGATCGAGAACTAGGTCGCCGGGGTCCGTAGTCATTAAGAGACAACGCTCAACAACCGTTGTCGTTGTCTGGACAACATAATACCGCCCGGAAAACTCGATTGTGTCCTGCCAAGAGTTAATCATCGAAGTAAAAGGAAAGTCCTCGAGATACATCTTGAAATATAGTTTTGCACCGCGGACGAACAATCGATTTTGCTCTTTGAGCTTCTCAATGCCGGTTTTGTTCGTGCGCCAGCTCTTGCCGCCAGTCGTTTGAAAGGTTCTGCTTTCAAACTCAATAGGGAACGTACACGACGGCGTGTAGCCGGACGAAGCCAGGTCGGAACGTTTGAATATTTTTTCTTTTTTAGCAGTTACTTCGAAATTATCAATTTCCTCGGAGGTGAGTTTTCGGTACCCGCCATCCTTAGTATCGCAGTAGATAAACTCAGAGCCTTTGCCGAAGTTTTTATCGATAAAGAGGTTGCGGTATTTCAAATGTTCTTTGTCTTTCGAGTACCATAGAACATAGTCGAAAACAGACTCGAGCGTTCCGGATTCCAACGGCATTCGGGTTTTGAAATTTATCTGCGCCACAAAATTTTCGCTCCCGAACACTTCATCCATGAGATTGCGGACAAGGTGGACATTCTCATCGGAGATTTGGACGAAGCAAGAACCAGACTCGTGGAGCAGTTCGCGCGCAACGAGCAATCGCTCTCGCAAATAATTCAAATAGGAATTAATTCCCAACTCCCACGTATCGCGAAACGCTTTAACCTGTTCTGGTTCGCCGGAAAGTGACTCGTCATCGTTATCTTTCACGGTTCGATTGTTCAGCTTGATCTGCCAGTTTGAGCCGTATTTTATGCCGTAGGGCGGGTCGATGTAAATGGACTGGACCTGCCCGACCATTCCTTCGCGCTCTAGAAGGCTGGTCATCACCAGTAGGCTGTCTCCCTGGATGAGGCGATTGGTCCAGCCATCTGAGTGCGTGTAATAATCGGAGACCTTGTCTAATTCTTCGTGACCGATGGCATTTCCAAACAACTCATTGACAGCGAAGAGCTCATTCTGATCCGCTGCCTTTTCAACCACGATGCGATACAGGCCCTTGATCAGTGTTTCTGGAGCGATATGTTCATGTCGGTAAATTGAACGAATATCCACCTGAAATGCTTCGTCTTGCGGCATTTCGTAGCGATGGGCGATAACGTCCCGAAGGTTTTCAAAAGCGACACGGGCCGCCGCTACGTCGCCAGCTTTGAGTTTGGCCTGGAGTTCGTCCAGTTGTTTAGTGAGCTTTTCGTCAGTGCCGTATTTATGCATCCAGAACAGTTCCGGGTCCTGGCCGCGCGAAATTATCGGGTTCAACGGCAGTTCGACCAAGCCGGCCTCTTTAACCTTCGGATTAGCTGATTCATATCCCGCTTCTTCGGCGGACGGAATATGGGCACGCTTAGCTTCCTTATGCTTAAATGCTTTTACCGGTTTGTTAGGTTTCATTTTTGGGGCGGCAACGGTTGTGACCAATCTTCGACAGTGATGCCATGAATGACATGGAAATCGTTTGTGTTAAGAGTTGCGACAACCAGATTATTGGCCTTGGCAGTTGCTGCGATGAGCAGATCCATGTCAGCAACCTGCGTCCCATTTTTTTCGCAATGGGCGCGCATTTCCGCATAGGCCTCGGCGACGGACCGGTCTACGGGCAGAAGGTCAAATTTGCCTTTGAGCAATGTGGCATAGCGCTCCTCGATTTTTGTAGTCCCGCTCCGATGCTTTTCTTTGTGAATTCCGAATAGCACTTCGGCTTCGCAAATTACGGAAGTGACGACAGAGGTGTCGCCAACGGCTTGCCAGCGCGTTATGACCGCCTGATGAGGCGTTTTCTTTATCGGTTGAGAATAAACCGACGTATCGAGCAGATGGGTCACGGGCATAGTCAGTCTTCTATAGGCTTTTTGTTCCGATTTCGGTCCACGCTTCTTTTGGGAAGCTCAATGTCGTCCTCAAATTCTCCGTGGGTTTCGATGTAATCCTGGCGCTTCGCCCAAATTAGGGATGAAACTTTGGTCGCCGACGGGTTCTCCAAAAATTTAACAAGGATATTTCGCAAGTCGGCCAATTCCGTTTCATTTGCGATTTCAAGAAAGTCCCATTTGTCCCAGCCGTATTTGAGGCGGATACGATTGATGGCAGGGAGCCAGCGATTAATGACCGTCCATTTTTTCAGCGCCTTGTCTTTTCTCATCCCGGTAATTTCAAGGACAAGATTGAGAGGCTTGCCATTGCGGCAACGAATAATGAAATCGGGATAATAATCGCGTTGCTCGCCCGCAATGTCAGTGTATGGGATATGGAAGTCAAGAAAGGCATTCTTCACCCAGGAGACTACGTGACCCTCATTGTAAAGGTCGTCCAATACTTTTGCCGCCCTGCCTTCCCAGCCACTGTCAATGATGACCGCATTCACATGGCTATGGTTTGTAGGATAGTTGTCGCGGCTCGTCTGCCCATGGACGAACCTTGAGCTTCCTTTCGGATTGTAATAATTCAGTATCGGGCGGATGCTTTCTTCGCCGGGCCGACCCGTCTTTATGGCCCTGGCCACATGGGCAACCAGCTTTTTTGGAGCCGAAAAATAGAGAAGTTTTTTCCACTCTTCGCTTTTTCCCAGTACTCGAACTTTCGTGTGATACCATTTGGCGACAATGGCTCGAAGCTCGTGGAACCTCTGGAATTGAAGGCCGCCCTGGTCATCCGCGAAATGGTCGCGGAGTAGATCTTTTGTGATGCGATAAATGATCTGCTGCTCGCGTGTGGCCAATATGCTTTCCACGCTAAGCTCGACTTCCTGTTTTGAAACTGCGGTGCCCATGATGGTCTTCGTGGGCAGTTTTGAGCCGTCGATTTCGTAGTCCTCGACGTTGTTAAAGTCGGCAACGAGTGGTCCGTCCGCGTACTCAAGGCGATAGCCCTCAATGTTCGGGAACGTAATTTCGTATTTCTTTGTCCGCTCCGGGATCGAAAAAATGCGGGTTGTTTGCCTCGGCGGCGGTGGAACAGTCTTGCCACCCTTGAAAAGTTTGAACGGAACGCCAATGATATGGGCGTATTCGGGAGGAAACTTCCAGGTCGCGATGCGGCGTTTGTCCGAAGTGGGCTCTCCGGATTTGTCGTAACCCTGAAGATAATAGCTTTTGCGGCGCAAAGCCCGGCCGGCAACCTGTTCACAGAGCAATTGCGAGCCAAACTTACGAATGCCGCAGATATGGGTGACCGTGTTCGCGTCCCAGCCTTCCGTCAGCATGGAGACGGAAACAACGCATCGGATATGCGCCCCTAAAGAATTTCGCTTGCCTACGGTATTGACGACTTCGCGAAGGATCGCAGAGTCTTCGATGTTTTCCGCTGCGCCCTGGCCGTGAACCTGCGCGTATTCTTCCTTGAACCGTTTGATTTCGGGGGCAAAGACACGTTTGAATTCTTCGTCAACCTGGCCTGAATTTTCAAGCGCATCACTGTCAATCAATAACGTGGGAGGACGTTTTCGCGGCTGATACGTTGCGGGTTCGTAATTCGAAAATAAATCAAACACGCCTGGAATCACCTGCGGCGGGTCCGATTCGTTTTCGGCGGGAATCTCGTAACCAGCAAGGTATTTATAAACCTCCTTTGAAACCGAGGTATTGTTGCAAACAACAATAAAGACCGGCGGAGAGTCTTCAAATAGAAGTTGATTCGTCCCGGACGCAGCGGCTGAGTATTTCCGGTTCTCGTATTCCTGTTTGTAATGTTCGTAGAACTGTCTCAGCGCAGCTTGAAGGATGTCCGGTATTCGCGGTGGCTCTTCTGTCAGTTTCTTACCTTCCGCCCTTGCGCGGGCCTTCGCTGTTTTTCTTCCGGCTTTTGGAAGGTCCTTCCGGATATGTTCATAAAGGTTCCGCAACACGGGCACTTCGATTTGCTGCGTGTCATCGCGAGTAGGCAGGAAAGGGATTTTTACCAGGCCCGATTCAACTGCTTCGATTAGCCCGAAATCTGAAACGACCCACTTAAACAAAGAATACGGTTCGTAGCCGGAGCCAGTCAGATAGTACGGCGTCGCGCTCAGGTCATATATGTTCCGCACTTTGAAACGCTGCGCAACGCGCACTAAACCGTTAAACCAAACTGACGCGCGCCTGTTTTCCTCTTCGGCGTTCTCCCCTTCGGCTTTCAGGTCGTCTTCCATCGGCAAATAGCAATGGTGAGCCTCGTCGTTTATGATTAAAAGTCTCGACCCCGGCCGAAACCCGCTGAGAAGGCGACTGATGACCTGTGCGTAGTCCTCAGTTGCCGCTTGCCGGGCGCCGTCTTGCTGGATTTTGCCGTCGAATGGCGAGCGTTTGTTTCCCTGAAGGGTTTTCGGCTCAAACGCATGGTAATTGGTAATGACCAAGCGATTATTAAGTTCCGGCATCTCGTGTTCGCGCCACGCCTTAGGGGTCAGGAAACGAATATGGTAGTAATCCTCGGCGTCAACGCCAGACCGAGTGTCAACGCGCAACACTCCAAGCCGGTCACGAATCGTGATTCCCGGTGCGACAATCAGAAAGTTATCCGCGAACCGGACGTCATTTCGATATTCGGTGCGATTAAAATAATGATAGGCGATCAAGGCGGCCATTACCACTGTCTTACCGGAGCCCGTCGCCATCTTAAATGCGATTCGAGGCAGATTGTTTTCAGGCAGAGTTGAGACCCTTTGGGCTTGTTCGAGTTGCCGAAGGATATGCTGTCCCACATTTGATTTCTCGGCGATCTCATTCAGCCAAATTGCAGTTTCAATGGCTTCCCGTTGGGCGAAAAACAACGCCTGGGTCCTGTCTCGTTCAGGATTTAAAAACCAGAAGTGAAGAAGTTCGCGTGTGATGCGCGTGGTTTGAGGATATTTGGCTTGTCTCCAGGAACCGATTTCGCGGCGGAGAAGGTTTACAATATGCTTGCCGCGCTCAGCTCCTGCAAGGTCGTTGATCTCCATCAACTCACCCTGACGGCCCTGGCGTACAGGAATGCTTTGGACCTCCGGAGTAAAAATCCGCCGCCCCGGAACCGGGCGAGAATAGTCCAACTCGCCTTGCGGGCTTGTGGCGTAATGCCACAAAGGTTCCTCGTAGGGATTATTTAGAATCGGATTTTCGTCTCGTTGCGTCACTATGGTGCCTTGAATCTAAAAATGTTAAAGCGGAAAGGCGGATTTGCAATTGTAAATTACTCCGGGTTCCCCTTGATTCTGATGATATACGTTTTTACGCATGGGCAAACTAAATCGGGCGCGTGGCATGAATCCTCTACACCTTAATCTTCACCGCGAATTCCTCGCGGCAATCGCCGACCGGACAAAGCGAATCGAATACCGAAGGCGAACGCCGGATTGGAAAACGCGTCTGGAAAATCGGAAGTATGACGTTATTTTATTCCGCAACGGTTACACCACAAAGGCACCGGAGATGGTTGTGGAGTGTCGCGGGCTGCGGTGGATTAAGAAATCAGGCAGGAACGTTTACGCAATTCGGCTTGGGCGAATTTCCAAGATTAAACGTTGGTGGAAGTGAATGAACGTGGACTCGCCTTCGCATAGCTTTGGTGTGGCGGATTGCAAATTTACATTCGTACAATTAGCATAACGTTCAATCAATACGGGTATGGGCGTTCAATTTGGATCATGTGGCCGTCGGACCGGGCGGTATTTGGGTTATTGAGACGAAAACCTGGCGTATTGGAAAGGTTCGGGCTGACAGAAAAAAGAACGTTGTGAAATTCGACGGCGCCAGAATCCTCTGGCCATGGTGGGATGATACCAAATCCGTAAAGCAGGCAGTCTATAATGCGAAATGGATCGAGGAATGGTTGCAAAAATTGACCGAAAAGGAGTTCAACGTTTCAGTTCTGATCGCAATTCCCGGATACGAAGTGGAAGTCACAGGAAAAGGTGGAGTCCGTGTAGAAGATCCGCAGGATATTCCGGAGTCCTTAATCGGCTATGGAAAAACGTTGTTGAGTCCCGAAGATATCAAGACGATCCGGCTTCAACTGGCCGAAAAATGCCGGGACGTGGAATACTGAACCGAATACGGTTTCGGCCAAATTTTCGTTTAAAAAACCCTAAACTTTCAGTAATCGAAACCGCTTTTTCGACAGAAATCGCCCGCGCCGTTCGTTTAGCAAACATCTTCAAATTTCCCCAGAAACCAGCGTTCATTTAGCTCACAATCAAGTTCGTTTAGCTGTTCATTTATACCCGTTTACTTCTCCTTTTCACGCACACCATTTTTTACTAAACGAGCCCAGGGGCTCACGTTGAAGCGTGATGTGTTGAAGCGTTGAAGCGGTTTGCGGACGGTGGCAGGGGATCATTGTCGTCGTCCTCGTCATCGAAACCGGGCACCGGGGAATCGCCCGTCCCGCCTTCCGTTCTGCCATTCCGCATTTCAACAATCCATTGATCCAAACATGCAGTTTTCGATTCTTTCGCGATCTCTGTGTTCTTTGCGGTTAAACATCCGGTCCCGCTTGCTGCCATCTTCTAACTTCCATCTTCGTCCCCGTTGCGTCACACTATCCGTTCGCTGATTACTAAAAATTTAAATGGATGAGCAATCAGGAAACACAACCGGGCGGGGAATTAATTCTCTACCAGACCGAAGACGGGCGGACACGTGTCCAGTGCCGGTTTGAAGGCGGTACGATTTGGCTGACGCAGGCGCAAATTGCCGAATTATTCCAGACGACCCCGCAAAACGTAACGTTGCATCTCAAAGCGATATTCACCGAAGGTGAGCTTTCCGAAAGAGCAACTTGTAAGGAACACTTACAAGTTCGACCCGAGGGCGGGCGGCAGGTTGCTCGCAGGCTCAGGCACTATCGCCTGGAGGCGATTCTGGCTGTGGGATATCGGGTCCGGTCGCATCGGGGCACGCAATTTCGACAATGGGCCATTGGAATACAGCCGGCACCGCGCGTTGCAGGATGCGCAACCGCGAAAGGTGGACGTGGATTTCGAGAAGGCTTTGAAGCAGTTTTTGGACAAGTCAAAACTCAGGAAACGCAAGTCATGAACCAGCACGTCAGCCTTTCGGCGAAGACGGGTCCTCATCGTCATCCTTATCAAACATGCAGTTTTCGATTCTTTCGCGATCTTTGTGTTCTTTGGGCGCATCTCAGTTTTTGTGAATGTATTCGCCAGAGTACGCCGCTTCCTAGCGGAGCTTGGGAAGGTTTTTGGGGGAGCGTTTACTACAAATATTGCGCTCCTACGGAGCTGGAAGGCGGCCTACCTCAATGCCATTGGTGTAAAGGATGCATGTGTTCCCTTCCACCGGAAACAGCGAAGAACCAAATGTAGCGGATTAGGTCATTGACCTTCAACGATGTAGTCCCGAGCGCTCGGGATAGGGGACCCGACCGTGGGCGAGTGCCCACGGCTGGCATGGTTTGGGCCGTTGGCCTGTCGGACTGCGCCTCATTAATCCACATATCCAATAATCCACAAATCCAATGCCGTTTCGTCCTTGCCCTCGCCGTTTTTTCAAATTCCCCAATAAAAGCGCGCTTTTCGCCTCCAATTCCCGCCCGTTTCCTGGTTTCTTTTCCTACACCCAATAAAAATGAAACGCGTTTTTAACAGGACCCCGCCGAATTGATTTTTACCATCTTGTTACCTTTCATTCCGGCGACCAAATGAAAGACGTCCCGGCTCAGACAGAATTCCACGTCCGGGCGCAGTTCGGGCATAGACAACAGGTGGCGGGCGTTTTCGGACTTGTAAATGGCTTCGGCCAGGTTTCCTTTGGCCTGCGTAAAAGTGGCGAGCGCGACGCGGGATGAGTCGGACAATGATGGTGTCCTTTTGCCCAGCAACAAGGCTTCGCAGAGCGCGCCGGCGGCGAGGATGTCCTCCAATGCGGCGTTTTCTCCCGTGCCGGCGCAAATGAGGAGGACATTTTCGGGATTTTTTTTTCGCACCCATTTTGCGGTTGCTGCGAGGTTCAGGAACGCGGCGGCGAAAATTGTCTTTGCCCCGGCGCAGGCGCGCAATGCGCGTGTTCCGTTTGTGGTCGTCGAAACAAGTGTTCGTTCTTTTACTTTTTCCGAAGTGAATTCACGCGGGGAATTTCCAAAATCAAATTCGCATTCTTTGACGCGAATTTTTACCCCGTGGCGCTCCCCGGCGGTCAGGATTGCGGGGCGTTTCTTTTTGATTTCCAGGGCTTCGGAGATTTCGCTGACCGGGATGATTGCAGCCGCGCCGTTATGGAGCGCGGTCACGAAAGCGCTGGTAGCGCGCAAGACGTCAAAGACGACACAGACGGTCTTGCGCAGATCGCGTTTGGCCAGACCGGGGAATTCGGCCGGCGTTAGAATGACGTCAAGATTCATATACGCGTTCATCGTGGCCGTTGCCCGAGTATTCAACCGCTTGGAATCCGTAGTTGTGGCCGTCTGCTCCACGAAGGCTGACGCTTGCCCTGACTAGCCGTAGAAATGCGGGAAGATCCTTGCCTATGCGCTCCAATAATGGCTGGAACCCTTTTGCAATGGGCCTAAGAATATTGAATTCCGGTTGTGGAGCAATGAGGTAAATATTGCCCGCATTCTCTCCTTCGAGAAATATAGCCAGACCCATAGGACCGCTGTCAATTTCCGCAAAGACGATCCAGGCCGACCCACCTCGATATAAGGCTTTGCTTTTGTTGAGGTCAATCGTCCACGCGCGGTCACCGTCAGGCATGTATCTGCTGGTAAAATTTGCTATCCGCTTTGCTGACTTGAAGTCAAGAAGTGGTGTCTCGCGGTCGAAACGCGCGTCGTGCGTCCTGCAAAGCTGCGCCCCGTCATGTTTTCCAAAAAATTCACAAAAGCTGCTGAGAGCCGGAAATTCACGAAGCAATTTTAAATATTCTGAGCTTGCGGCATCGGCCGAGCCGCCCAGCTTGTGTTGAACCGGAACTGTTTTTGCCTGTTGATCATTTTGGCGGAACTTGACGCGGAGAACCGGAGCCGGATCCGAAAAGAATTGTAGAAACGCGTTAGACATTGCTTTTTCTCTTTTGGCTTCGTGAAATCGGAACGGTATCAATCATCAAATCAGACTTCCGTTATTCTTCAAGTAAAACTCGCTTTTTGCGATTAGTCACACGTATATAATGAAACAAATACTGCTGGGCGTAGCCGGCGTGCGGGCCAAAATGCGTGGCTGCGAAGCTCAGCAATTTCTTTTCGGTCGCCCGACGCCTGGGGAAATATAGCGTTTGCAGCGCTCGTTCCACCCAAACGTCCACCGGAAACGCCGAATCGAACCCGTAAGCAAAAAGCAGGACGCAATCGGCGATTTTTTCGCCAACGCCATGCAATTTCATAAGTTCCCGGCGAGCCTCCTGATAAGTCACAGGCCTGAGTGCTTTGAGGTCGAGCCTGCCTTCGGCGATGTGGCGCGCGGCGGCTAAAAGGTGCGGCGCGCGAAAACCCATCCGGCAATTGCGTAATTCCTTTTCGGTCAACCCGGCTATCCGTTCTGCGGATGGAAATGCGCGGGACAAATCGGGATGGTCCGGAGCGCTAAATTTTGCGGCTGGAATTTCCTCGCCATAACACCCGCATAACCGCGCGACAATCTGCCGGATTTGCGCAATTTGTTTGGTTGAAGACAAAATAAACGACGCGAGGCATTCCCAGGGGTCCTGCCGCAATATCCGGAGTCCGCGGCATGCTGTGACGGCGCGATTCATCGGTTCGTCATCGGGAAACGTCTCCAGGATTTTCTCCAAATCAATATCCGTTTGGAGAAACTCGCGGAGCCAATCCCAGTTGTCTATTTCCGCGTCCGTCTCGGCAATGATTCCGTCGGCGGCCTGCCTGAGCCGCACGTGATTATTTCCTATAACGCCCAGCCACGATTCGCCCTGCTTGCGCCAGCGAAAAACTTGGCCGGAATTTAGAGTCGCCGCCAGGTCGTAATCTTTGACGGGCAGAAAAATCTCCGCCGCGGGCGGTTTTAAGTCCAGCTTCATTTCAAATTGTAACAGGCCCAAAGATGAAGCTGGTGGAACTGGCGGCCGTGATATCGGGCGACGAATACGCCGAGGTCCTCGACCTTTTCAAATTCACCGACCATCCGTGGCGGAGGCGCTTCAGGCTCGGGAATCTTTATGCCGACGGAATCCGGTTGCCGGAGCCATTTACCGGCCCAGCCCGGTTCGAGTTTGCCCGGACCCATGTCTTCGACGTAAATCGCGTTCTCGCCCTGGCGCACGGCGCGATAATTATAGTCCGGCCAGAAATAGAATTGGTTCTCGGGGGTGTCCGAATCCACGCAATAGACCAGCGGCATTTTCAAAGCGACGGCCTTGTGCGCTTCGGGCGAATAGAAACTCAATTCGCCGGTAATTTCGTAGCCGTCGGCAATGATAAATGCCAGTTTGCCAGGCGTTTCGAGTTTTTCGCGTTCGGTTTCGGCGATCTGAGCCGCGGAATTCCATGCGCGCGCGCGGTGGAGCGGGTCCACGGGGCCGGGCAGGTCGGCTCCTGCGATTTTTCCGATCAGATCGCTGTCATACATCGGCAGTTCCACTAAAATTCCCAGGGCCAGTCCGACTGCCAAAAGGGGTTTGACGAACCGCGCCCCGGCGCGCAGCCGCTCGTGCCAATAAATGGCCATGAGCAAAAACATGGCCGGGACGGCAGGAGCAATCCAGTTTGGCAAAATCCGCGAATGGAATGAATAAAGCACGTGGCCGAGCAGGACTGGCCAGCTCATGCAGAATAGATACAACAGCAACGGCTGCTCCGCCCGCCGTCTCCATGCCCCAACCGCGGCCCAGATTGCCGCGATGAAGAATATTGGATTTAGCAACCCGGCTTCAGCGCCCAAAAATTCCCAAAAGTATCTGAACGTGGGCTTCCACTTGGAATCAAGGCCGGCATTTCCGGCCACGTGATGCAAGGTAGCCCAGCCGTTTTCCCAGTTCCAGATGATGACCGGCAGAGTGCAGAGCAGAAAAATCCCCAGCGCCAGCCACGGTCCCGATCTTCGCAATTGCGCGCGCACCGGCGGCCATAGCGCGAAAAAAATGGCAAAACAAACAATTTGATAAAACGCGCTGGGTTTGCAGAGAAAGGCCAGGCCCATGGCGATTCCCACGATTGCCCAATCGCGCGTCTGCCCGGCCGGCTGCACCGCGCGCCAACCGGCGATGATCGCCCACATCCAGCAAAGCACGAGGGGCGGATCAACTGTCATGAGAATAGCGCCCGCCTGGAGCAACGGTATCGCGGTGAGAATGACCAACACCCAAAACGCCAGGCGATAGCCTGCCTCACGGGCGACAAACACAAACACCATCCAGCTTAAAATCGCCGCGAATAACGGTGAAAAGAAACGCACGCCAAGCTCGGTGTCTCCCCAGAGGCTCGTTCCGGCGAATTGTATCAACGCGATTCCAGGCGGCTTGCTGTAATAAGAGAGCGCAAGATGTTTTGACCAGAGCCATTGATAGGCTTCGTCGCCGCTCAACTCTATCACACCGCTCGCAATATAAATCCACCGGCCAATGAGCGAGAGCACGATGAGGATGCATCCGAGCAGGAGCCAGTGGGAGGCGTCGGCTTCGGCGTCGCCTTCCGCGTGGCCGGCCGGCAGGTCGGCCCTGCCGGGTTCGGTTAATCGAGGTGAATAACTGCGATCGCCCGCGTTCGGACGACTGGCCGATTTGGAAATCGGCGGCACGGCAGGTTTGGAAACCTGCGCTAGGGTGGCTGGGTTTAAGAGGGAGGGCATCCGCGCGTACCAAATTGGGAAGCATGCTCGTCCCGCAGTTTGCCAGGCCCATTGCAGCAGCACCGCGAGCGCCGCGGCATAGCCTGCGCCCAGAATCGCGCCGGCCAGGACGTCGCCGGGATAATGCACGCCGTTATAGACCCGCGAAAACGCAACGGCCACGGCCATGAAAAGGACGGGCAGCATCAGCCACAATCTTCGGCCGTAGAAGATGAAAACGATCATCGTCGCGGAGAACCAGTTCGCCGCGTGCGCCGAGGGCATGCTGCCGGAGGTCGTACAGCCCAGGCGTTCGACGACGTCGGACAACGCCATGCACGGGCGCGGACGATGCACCGCGTGTTTAATCATGTTCACGATCAGGCCGTCGCCCAGCGCCACAACCAGCAAAATCATGATTGCGCACAGGCGCGCCCGCGCGCCGCCAAGAACCATCGCGGCCGCGAACGCCAGGACCGCTGCCAGCACAAACCAATGCATCACGCCGTTGCCACCGCTCAAAATGGGCATAATCCAGTCAAAGAACGGATTGCTTAACGAGCCGTTGATGAAATGAAAGAGCGCGGTGTCGAGCGCTTCGAGCCAGTGCATCGGTTAATTAAAGAGCAAAACGGAAAAAGGAAAAAGGGAATAAAGTGGTTGAAGCGTTGAAGCGGATTTCGGTCCGGTTGATGGCTTGACTAACCGCAAGATTCTGGTGGCTGAATGGTTGACGGAAGGCCGGAACAAGCGCGCGACGCGCGCGCGCCCCGCTTCAACGTTTTAACCCTTCGACGCTTCAACGCTAAAGTGCTGCCAGCACTTCCTCCGCGTGTTCATCAGGTTTGACGTCGCGCCAAATCTTTTTGATGCGGCGGTCGGGGCCGATCAGGAAGGTGACTCGATGCATGCCCATGTACGCGCGCCCCATGAATTTCCTTTCACCCCAAACGCCGTAGGCTTCCGCAATTTTGTGGTCCTCGTCCGATAGCAGCGGAAAAGGCAGGTCAAATTTCTCGGCGAATTTCTCGTGAGACTTCGCCGGGTCCTTGCTCACTCCCAAAACGAGCGCGCCGCGTTTTTTAAATTCGGCGAAATGGTCCCGAAAACCGCAGGCTTCTTTGGTGCAGCCCGGCGTGTCGTCCTTCGGATAAAAATACAAAATGACACTTTTGCCCTTCAGATCGGAAAGCGACATTTTCAGGTCGCCTGTTGCCGTCGCCGAAAAGTCTGGCGCCTCGTCTCCTTCTTTCAATTTAACCGTTTCCTCTGCCATAGTGGGGCTTAAGGTTAGCCGGATTTCGTTAATTGGAAATAAAATTGTAACGGGTTCGGGAGGAATTTCGCGTGTCCCGGCTCGTGAGTCGAAAGGTGGAGGACGGCGCGCTGCGCCGTCCCGCCCGCGTAGATGGAGCGGGCGGAACATACACGGTACAACGGCTGACCACACTCTTTGCGCCGCTGCACGCGGCGCTACACGGCGCAGCGCGCCGTGTTCCACCACCACGCTTCAAAGAGGCACGGGCGACTAAAATTGAGGATGAGGATGAGGATGACAATGATCTAAAGGCCTGATTCAATCCTTTTGCGTGGGCGAGGATGACGGATGGGCGCTGAGTTGTTTCATGCCGTCGAAGACGTAGAGAATGCCCGATATTCCGGTGAAGAGGCCCGCGCCGATGAACCATGCGCGCAAGAGATAGCCGTGAGCAACGAGGTCCCAGCCCAGCAAAATCCAAATGATTACAATCATTTGAAAAACTGTGGCGATTTTGCCTGTGATGCGCGGGTGGACGATAATTTTGCCCACGACCGAGCGTATCACGACCGAGCCGATGGCCAGGAGGAGGTCCCGCCCAATAATGGCGCCGGTCAACCAAAGGGGAATCTGCCGAAAATAGGGCGCATTATCGAAACTCAAAAAGACGATGCCCGAGAGGAGAAGCAGCTTGTCCGCGAGCGGGTCCAGGATTTTTCCCAATTCGCTAATCTGTTTGTAGCGCCGGGCAACATAGCCGTCCACACCGTCCGAAGCCGCCGTAATTCCAAATAAAAGAACGCCTGCGAGCCGATGGGCTTCATTGCCGGTGCGGACGTAATAAATCATTTCAATCACGAAAGCCGGAATCAGCAATATCCGGAAAATGGTGATCTTGTTCGCGGTTGTCATCAGGCCAAACAATTAAAAGTTAATCGGGTTTCTTGCGAAAGACTAAAAACGCCGTTATAGTGGCGCAAGTAATTTGCACATTGCAAAACGCGCGTTGCAGATTTTTGCGACGCGCGCGTTTCGCATTAAATATCAGCGAATGAAATTGGAGCGTTTAACAGCAGAATCTCCCGTCGAGGAGGAAAACAGCCGTTTGCGCGGCGACTTGCTCACAATCGCCAGCCGCGTCAGCCACGACCTGCGCACACCTTTGGGAGGCATAGTGACGGCCGCCGAAGTCCTGCGCGAAATGCTTGCCGAGGTTGAGCGGCCCGAGAAATTGACCAACGCCATTTTGGATTCGGTGGACGACATGACCCGGCTTATACGGCAAATCAGTTTCATCGCCCGCGCAACCGCCCAGCCATTGCCTGTGAAGCCGGTGAATATGAGCCTGGTGGTCGCCACGGCCCTGCAACGGGTCGAACGGCTGGCCGCGAAACGAAATGCCACCATTGTCGAACCGCCTTCGTGGCCTGAAGTTAAGGGCGTCGCGGAATGGCTGGAATATGTCTGGTGCAGTTTTTTGACAAACGCGCTTCAACACACGCCCGAAAAGGCGCGCATTGAGTTAAGCTGGCGCGAGGAAAAGGGCTGGCGCCGCTTTGGAATCGCCGACAACGGCGGCGGCGTGCGCGAGGACCTGCGCCCGACTCTATTTTGCCCGTTCCATTTGTTGCACAAACCCGATGCCGCACGCGGGCTTGGGCTATCTATTGTGCAACGCTTGATGGAACTTCAGGGGGGCAATTACGGTTACGAACCGTTGCCGGGAGGGTCGCTGTTTTATTTTTCACTGCCGGCGGGGTGATGGATGGAGACCGGATTAGTGGATTGATGGATTATTGGGTTGTTGTTGGGAACCGAACATCGAGCTTCGAACTCCCGGAGCACGCTAAAGCGTGTACACCGAACGCTTGGTCTACATAATCGTTACAGGAATGTTATAAACCCACAGTTCGCCCGCAATAAACTTACATTTAACGTTAACGTAGCGGCGATGACTGGCCGCAGCTTATGGACCCCGCTTGAGCGCTTCGACACTTAAGCCTTTTTAACTCGCTTTCCATCTCACAAGCGCGTTTAATAGCCGGTCCATGAGCGATACATCGACAGAAGCGCCGACATCACCAGGCGCGCCACGCGTTTCGAAGATTAACGAAGCGGTCATCCGCATTGCGGGCAATTCGCAGGACGGCATCCAGGCGATTGGGGGCTTCCTGGCGCGGCTGGCGGGACGGAGCGAGCAGGAAGTCATGACGTTTATGACCATTCCCGCCACCATTTCCGGTGGTCCTTCAATATTTCAGGTCCGCATCGGCAGCGGCGAGGTCCTGAGCGCGGGCGATGAAGCGGACGTTCTCCTGGCGTTTTACCAGCACAGTTATGAGGGCCACATCGGTTCCCTGAAAAAGCAGGGAATTGTTCTTTATGATTCCGACCATGTGCAGCCCGCGCCTGAGTTGGAGAAGCATTATCACCATGTTGGCATTCCTATTTCGAGCCTGACCGTGGAAGCCATTGGCGGCACCGCCAAGGACAAGGGCAAAAACATTTATGCCATGGGATTGATCGCCAAAATGTTCGATCTCAATGTCCCCAAGCTCGAAAAGCTGATTGCGGAACGCTTTACCGGCAAGGACGACAGCATCGTGAAAAATGCGCTCGCGGCGTTTCACGCGGGCCGTTCGCATTCGCTGGGAAATATTCTCGAAATGTTCAAGTTTGTGGACAGCGCGGGCAAGAACGGGCACCAGGTCGTTATGAACGGAAACGAGGCGCTGGGCTTCGGCCTCATCGCCGCGGGAGTGCGTTTCGGGGCGGGCTATCCCATCACTCCATGGTCTGACATCATGGAATTGCTCCGGCGCGAACTTCCCAAATATGGCGGCACATTCGTCCAGTGCGAAGATGAAATTGCATCCATCTCGATGGCACTGGGCGCCAGCTATGCAGGCCGTGTGGCCGTGACCGGTTCCAGCGGTCCCGGCATTTCGTTGAAGACAGAAGCCCTGGGCTGGGCCGTGATGGCCGAAATGCCATTGGTTATCGTGGACGTCCAGCGCGGCGGGCCTTCCACAGGCATGCCCACCAATGTCGAGCAATCCGACTTAAACATCGCGTGCTTTGGCGGCCACGGCGATTCGCCGCGCGTCGTTATCGCCCCGGCAAACGTCGAAGATTGTTTTTACACGGCGATTGAGGCGGTCAATATTGCAAGGAAATATTCCGTGCCGGTCATTATTTTGACCGACCAGGGTATCGCGACGAGAATCGAGGCATTTATCGAGCCGAATCTCGAAAAGATCTGTCAGGACATTTCTCCGGATTTCACAACGGTCGCAGACCATAAACCATACGATTTGTCCGCTTCGGGCGGGGTCACGCGGCACCTGGCGCCGGGCACGCGTATCGAGAGCGGAAAATATCCCATCGTGACCGGGCTGGAACATGATGAACTTGGGCATCCCACCGGTTCGCCCAAATTGCACACACAAATGACCGCCAAACGCCGCAAAAAATTGCAGATGCTCGCGGCGACGCTGCCGGTCCCGAAAATTTACGGTCCGCCCGAAGGGAATGTCCTGCTCGCAGGCTGGGGTTCGACCGAGGGTCCCATCAAAGAAGCCGTGGACCGCGCCCGTGGGGCAGGCGACAGCGTTTCTTCGATTCACCTGCGCCATATCAATCCGCTCCCGAACGGCCTGGAAAATATATTCTCGGGATTTAATCATGTCCTCGTCGTCGAAATGAACGATGAAGGACTGTACGGTTACGGCCAGCTCGGCCAGGTGCTGCGCGCGCGATACTGCGATCCCAAAATTCGCGGCATTAACAAAACCGACGGCTTGACGTGGAAAGTCAAAGATATCCTCGAGCGCGCGAAATCAAACGTGTCCGCCGGGTTGGGGAAAATGTAGGCAACGAATGATTTATTTATGACTGTGACGAACGAAATTCCTGATCGCGCCGGAAACATCGCTTCCGTGGCAACTCCTGTTTTGCCCGCGACCGAAGAACGCAAGGGGCTGACAAAAAAGGAAATTGCCGCCGATCATCCAACGTGGTGCCCCGGTTGCGGTGATTTCTCGGTGCTCGCGCTGTATTTCAAGCTCATTGAAAAGCGCAAGATGTGGCATGAAAAGATTACGACGGTGGCCGGCATCGGTTGTTCCAGCCGTTTTCCCTACTTTGTCCAGGCCCACGGCGCGCATTACATTCACGGACGGGCCCTGCCTTTTGCCAGCGGCATCTCGCTCTCGCGTCCCGACCTTCACGTCTTTGTTTTCGGCGGCGACGGCGACGCCTTTTCCATCGGCGGCAATCACTTTAACCATACGGCCCGCAAGAACATCAAAATGACTTATGTGGTCATGGACAATTGGGTTTATGGCCTGACCAAAAAGCAAACGTCGCCGACCTCGCCCATCGGCTTCAAAAGCAAGACCGACCAATGGGGAGCGATTGATTATCCCATCAATCCCATGAAGCAGGCCATTTCCGCCGGCGCGACATTTGTCGCCCGCACCACGCACACCAATCCCAACCACGTGCTGCAAATGATGGAAGCGGCCATGGACCACGACGGCTTTAGCTTCATCGAATGTTTAAGCGAATGCGTCGAATTTTACGAAGGCGCGTTCGATGCCAGCAACCCGCGCAAAGGCGGCGTTTTTAACCAGGCGCCCGCGGACCACGACGTGACGGATGAACTCGCCGCTTACAAACTGGCCGGCGCGGATTTCCCCGGCTACTTCGGCATCTTCTACAAGACCAACAAGCCGACCAAGAACGCCAAGGAAGCTGAAATCAACAAAGCGGCCATGGAGAAGGTTAAAGGGCTGAAGGACTGGCAGATTCTTCAGAAGAATTTTGAGAGGATGAAGTGATCACGGAACGGGCGTGTTGCGTCAAGAATTTGTCCCGACGGGACATTTGGAAATAGCCCGGCATTTTAATGCCGGGTAGAATCGAGGATCGCATAAGTCCCAAAGGGACGGCTGAAAGACGCATCGTGCGATAAGCAATTCGATGCGGCGAATTCAGCCGTCCCTTCGGGACTTATCGGGTTCCAAATCGCACCCGGCGTTAAAAGCGCCGGGCTATTTCCAATTATCCCTCCGGGATACCTGATCTCCGGTGCACTTAGCTGCTAGAATTGTCTCACCGGCTGAATAACCCAACCAGGGAAATTAAGCCGCAACCACACAAACTTCCCCGCACCATTTTTCAACTTGCGCCTTAATCATGTCACGGATTTGCCGGGTGCGTTCCAACTTTTGTTCGCGGGTTCCCTGGATTGCGGATGGGTCAGGAAAACTCCAATGCAATCGTTTTGTAATCCCGGGAAAAATGGGGCACCGCTCAGCGCTCGCTTCGTCGCATACGGTGATGACGTATTTAAACGATTTGCCTGATTTAAATGTATCGAAGACCGATTTGGTTTGATTTCCCGAAATATCAATTCCGATTTCCTTCATCGCTTCCACGACGATGGGATTTAAATTCCCCGGTTCGAGCCCTGCGCTGTGGGCTTCAAATTGTTCGCCACAAATATGATTCAGGAACATCTCAGCCATTTGGCTGCGGGCGCTGTTGTGGATGCAGATAAAGAGGACTTTTGGAGCATGAATCCCAGGCGAGGAAAGATTTTCAACGATTGAAACGGGTGGTTTGCTGAAAGTCTATTTCAACGTCTCCAAAATCTTCTCCGCCGCAGCGCGGGGATTTTCCGCGGCGCAGATGGGCCGTCCAATGATCAGCCAATTCGCTCCTGCAGCCATGGCTTCCCGTGGCGTCAGCGTCCGTTTCTGGTCATCGGCTTTCTCCGCGCCGGTCCGGATTCCGGGGACAATCAACTGCACCTGCGCTGGCAGGCTCTTCCGCAACGCCGCAATCTCCAGCGGCGAACACACCAGCCCCCGCAGACCGGCTTTCACCGCCACGCCCGCCAGCCGCCGCACCTGGTACTCCACGTTTACATCCATGCCCACCTCCCGCAATGCCCAGGAATCCATGCTCGTGAGCACCGTTACCGCCAGGACGAGTGGAGGCACGCGCCCAAGTTGATAGGATGTTTCTTCAGCCGCTTTTTCAGCCGCTTTTAGCATATCCGCCCCGCCCCCGGCGTGAACGGTCAGCATTTGCACATCCAAACGCACGGCCGCGCCAACCGCCCGGGCCACGGTGTTTGGTATGTCATGAAATTTTAAGTCCAGGAAAACCAGCGAGCCGCGTTCCCGGATTCGCTTGACAATGTCCGGGCCAGCCGTCGTAAACAGCTCGCTGCCGATTTTGAATCCGCCGCACACAGGTGCAAGCTGCCCCGCCAGTTCAAGCGCCGCGTCCGCCGCGGGCACGTCCAGCGCCACAATGATTGGATTGCGCATCGGTTCAATCTAAGACAAAATCAATGCTTGCGACAAGCCTGTCCACACAATCTTATTCTCATCCTCGCCGTTGTCTCAATCTGTCTGGCCTGCCGCATCGCGCTCGCAAGCGCACCGGTCACAGTGACCGTTTCAAACGCCCCGGGCTTTCCAATTCCCGATGATTTTATCGGCTTAAGTTTCGAGACATCTGTCGTCCTGCCCAACCGCAATCATGTTCCCCGCGCCAAACCCTTTTACCTTTTCAGCCCCACAAACCAGCCACTGATCGCCATTTTCAAAAACCTCGGCATTAAAAACCTGCGCGTCGGCGGCGGCACTGTGGACGAGCCCCGCCGGGTGGCTCCAGGTCCCGCGGATGTTGACCAACTCTTCAGCTTCGCGAAAGCGGCCGACGTCAAAGTGATTTTCTCGTTCCGTCTCCTCAACGGAAATCCCACAAGCGCCCCTCCTGTGGCCGCATACATTTGGCAACGTTATCGTTCGCAGCTTGATTCCTTCGCCATCGGCAATGAACCCGACTGGCGCTCCTACCATCGCGTGGACCCGAGAATCACAAATTATCCCTCGTACCTGGCTGATTGGCGGACGTTTGCTGACGCCATCCGCGCAGTGGTCCCCGATGCGCGGTTCGCTGGCCCGGACACTGGTTCGGACTACCCGGTCACACGCGCCGCAGATACCGATTACAACGGCGAATCATGGACACAACGGTTCGCCGACGACGAAAAAGGCTCCGGGCTTATCACCGCCATTTTGCAGCACGATTACGTGGGACAACTCGCCAACGGCGTGTCCGCGCGCGAGGGCATAGATGCCATGCTATCGCAGGAATGGGTAACAGTGGAATACCCCGCGCTCTACAACCATGTCCTGGCGCCGGTCGTGGCGGACGGATTTCCGTTTCGCATGACCGAAGCCAACGACCGCCTCGGCGGCGTGGAAGGCGCCAGCGACGCCTTCGCCTCAGCCCTTTGGGCGCTGGATTACATGCATTGGTGGGCTGCGCATGGATGCATCGGCGTGAACTTTCACAATAACGAATGGCTCAAAACGGACACGGTGCTTTTGGATACGAACGGCAACTATCACCTAAATCCCAAAGCCTACGGCATAAAAGCCTTTGATTTGGGAAGCCACGGCAATGTCATGCCGATAACCATTTCTAACCCATTTGCAGTACATCTAACAGCCTACGCCGGGCGCAACTCGGACACTCTTTGTGTCACCGTCATCAACAAAGAACACGACGCCCGCGCTCGCACTGCCAACGTGACGCTCATACCCGGCACAGGATGGAGCGACCCACAAATCCTCTTTTTGACCGGCCGTCTAGACCAAAAAACGGGCATCACCCTCGGTGGCGTTCCGATGGCCGCCGCGGACGGTTCCTGGCACGGTAAATGGAAAACTCTGAACCGCCGCAATGACGCCGAATGGATTGTTTCCGTGCCCTCGGCCTCTGCCGCAATTGTCCGATGGACCGCCGCGCCGTAGCGACTTCTGGCATCAGCGGTAAGCGGTCTGTTCCAGTTCAATACCAGCGGAAACCAAGCGCATAATGCGTTCCTCGAAATCCGCCTTAATCTTGCGCCGTTCGGTCACGTCTTGAAGCACGAGCACGGCGCCTACAATGTTGCCTTCAACGTTGCGTAATGGGGAAGCGTCGATGAAAATGTGTTGCTTCGCACCATCGAGGCACGTGACCAACACCTCTTCCTTATACGTCGGCTGGCCAGCCAGGGCTCGCATCAGAGGTCCATCAGGTCCCCGCAGCACTGCGCCGCCCTTCTGCCACCAGTTGAGAAATTCGCCGTACGCGTCCACATGGGTCGCGTCAGCCGACCTCAGAATCTTTAGTACCTCCTCGTTTGCCTGGCCAATGTGAGCCAGCGCATCCGCGATGACGATGCCAACGGGCAGCGATTCGAGCATTGAAGCCAATTTGCGTCCCACTCGCAGCACATCCTCCGATTCCCGTATCTGCCGCTCCCGCTCGCGGAGAAGCTCGGTTTTTTGCCGGAAGGATGTGTAGATATTGACCTTGAGCTTTAAGACCTCGGGATCAAATGGCTTGGTAAAGTAATCGACTCCGCCCGCCCGCAGGCCTTCCCGCACGAACGGATCAGTGGTATACACCGCTGTGATAAAAATGATGGGGATGGCGCTATACGCGGGATTGTTTTTGATGCGGCGCGCAGTCTCGAATCCGTCCATTATCGGCATTTGCACATCCAACAAGATCAGAGCGACATCCGGATGTCGACTGAGCACCTCCAATGCCTCCGAACCCGAGTGGGCGCGAATCAAGTCGTAATCAGGACCGTCCAACACGGCTTCCAACGCCAGGAGGTTTGCTGACGTATCATCGACCATGAGAATCTTCGCCCTCACTTTGCAACCTAACACGCTTCGCGCGAGACGTAAAATGTGCCATCGTTTAACGATACAGAAAGAGCATCATTACCGCGGTGGATTCCGTTTAGTGAAAACGGGTGTGCCTAAAATTCCGGATTAAACCGGTGCAAACAAATGACCATCATCAATACTCCATGATTTTCCATTGTCCGAATTCTTTGTCGAACTCGACCGGAAATGTAAGCGTCTTGCCATCAACGACACTGTCAAAATAATATTCCGCGCGGTCGGCTTCGATTGTAGATACTTTGATATTTTCCATGTCCTTAATGGTCGAAAGCAAATCCGCTTTCGACATTCCTTCATAGATCTGCTGATAATCCTCTTTTGATGCCATGCTGAAGTCAGACATGGCTGCCGGTATATCATCCGCCTTCAATCTTGCAATCATGTGCTTCCAAACTTTTTCGGGCGTGTCTGACGGCAGTTTTATCAGCAGCACGCGATTGTTTCCGGTGTCCGCCACGTAAAGCCCACGCTTATTTGCTGAAAGATGCAGCGCGTCGTCAAATTCTCCCAACGCCGCGCCATTGGTTCCGCTCGTTCCGAGTTGAATAAAATCAAACGGCAAATTTCGTAAAACGATCCGGCCATTTCCGGAATCCACAATAAACCAGTAAAGGTCGAGGTCATCATGGGCCATGCCGGTCGGGGTCTTAAATTTCCCAAAATTCTTTTCATTATCCGGTTGTGCGGCGCCATTAAGGGCAAATGTTTGGATTTGTCCGCTGCCGGAATCGGAAACAAAAATTGTCTGTCCGTCTGGCGCCAACATCACATCAAATGGCGCGCTGAACTGGCCTGCGCCGATCGCTCCGTTATTGCCAAACGAGGCATCCGGTTCAAACGATGCGGCAGCCGGTTTGAATTTTCTCACGACTTTATCACCCGTTACTGCGACATAAACATTTCCGTCGCTATCCACGTCCAAACCACACGGGTTGGAACCGATGCCTTTCACTGCGCGAATTATATTCCCGGCTGCGTCAAATTCGGTCACCGCCGCAGGGTTTCCGGACAGCACGTACAAATTGCTTGCCGCGGCCCATTTCAGGTCGACCGGGTCGGCAATGGGAATAGTGGACATCACAACAGGCGGTTCCTCCACATTCACAAATGCCGCAGCCTGGGAAGAACCAAACGCCGCTGCGAGCATCATCATTGTTCCTGAGAGGCTGGAAAACTGCGCCACATCCGTCTGGATGGTCACCGTGGGAGAATATTCGCCGCTTGTCTCGTAACGATAACTCACCGGTCTCAAATCTGAATTGGTCAAATCCGGAATGCCATCGCCGTTGAAATCGTAGATGACCTTCAAAATTTTTCCTGGCACGTGCGCCTGCACGGTAAAATTAACCGGCAACGGCGCGAAACCGCCCATGGGCGTCGCTTGAACTTTTACCGGCATGGTATCAAGTGCCGGCGTTTCCTTTGGTCCGACGACCATGATGGAATTGGATTCGATGTTTCCCGCCAAATCCTCCGCAACGGCCACGATTACATTCGTGCCCGGCGCCAGGAAAATATTGCGCGCTTCAAACGCGTTTCCATTGACAACGGCGGGAATTTGACCGCCCATTCCCGCGCTGCCTACGGCGATGCTTTTCAAGTTTTTCGAACTGAATGTGCCAAGCACATCCACGCAGCCAGCGTCAATCGAAGAATGATCGACCGGTTCCTGGATGGATACCGTCGGCGCGGAGGTAGTGGTATCCGCTATAGTTGATTGAACTGTCGCGGCAATAGCCAATGCTATTAGTGCAACAGAAAAGGCACGGTTTCCGATTTTATGGTATTGCGTATTCACGGCGTCTGATGTTGCGCCAGAGTAGCAGGTGGTTTGCCAACTTTTTGCCTCGAAAAACCCTTGGGGAACGCCGTGTGAGGACACACGGCCTACAACAATACGTCCGCCCATCTTTCGATGGTCCAAAACGGATTTTAATTCATTTAATTCGACGATGTGGTAAAAAATAAGGGAGATGAAAGCGTCCGGGACAACCGTTGTGCCTGACCGCCGGGCAGAGAACTGTCTGGCGCGGTCCATCGTGGACACGCTGGCCAACGAACCCGGCCTCGAAGCTGTGACTATTGATTCGTCCCATGAAAAGATTTCCGTCGCAACTATCGGCCCCGCTCCCCGGGACGGCATCGAAACCCTGACCCGTCGCGTCACGGAAAAAATCCATGACACACGGGGCGCCCGCTCCTGCAGCCTGCTTGAAGGCGCCACCGATTGCGACCGCTGCGAAACGCCGCTTTCTCCAAACGAACGCCGCAACATCGTCATTCGCCGCGAAGGCGGCAGCACGACTATCTCACGCGCAACCTGTCCCACCGCCCCCGCGTTCTGGCGCTGGCGCGACCTGCCCCTGCCCAGGGTCGTCCCCCGCGACGTCGAGTTTCTCGACAACGCTGACAGCGCCGAACACGTGGACGCAAATATCAACGAATGGAAAGCGCAAATGGTTGCCGCCATCCTGTGCGGTGTCTTTGCCCTGGCCGGCGCGTTTTCGCCCGAGCCGTTCAAGATCATTTTTTACGCGGCGGCCTACATTGCCGGAAGCTTTTATCAAATCGAGGAAATCTGGGAACGGCTGCGCGAGCGCGCCATTGACGTGCATTTTCTCATGATCGCCGTCGCCGCTGGCGCGGCGTGCATCGGGGCATGGGCCGAAGGGGCGACGCTGTTGTTTCTCTTTTCGCTTTCAGGCGCGCTGGAGCATTTCGCCATGGGCCGCACGCAGAAAGAAATCCGCTCCCTGTTCCGCGACGCGCCCAAATTCGCAACCGTCATCGACCGCCTCGGCGGCGAACGCGAAATGCGCGTCGAAGAAATTCGCGCCGGCATGCGCCTGCTCATTAAACCGGGCGCGCAATTCCCCGTGGACGGCGAAGTCGCCAAAGGCGCGACCGCCGCCGATGAATCGAACCTCACCGGCGAATCCACGCCTGTGGAAAAGAAAATCGGCGAAACCGCCTATGCCGGGACAATGAATATATGGGGCGCAGTCGAAATCATGGTGACCAAACCCGCATCCGAAAGCGCGCTGCAACGCATCATCAAACTGATTCGCGAGGCCCAGCAGCAAAAGGCCCCGGCCCAGCAATTCACGGACAAATTCAGCACGCGCTATACGTACTTTGTTCTGGCGCTGTCACTTGCGATGTTTTTTGTCTGGTGGCTGGGATTTCATTTGTCCGCCTTCTCCGACGCCGGCGGCGCGCGCAGCGCGTTTTATCGGACCATGACGTTGCTCGTTGTTTCTTCGCCATGCGCCCTGGTCCTGTCCATTCCGTCGGCGGTCCTGGCGGCGATCGCCTTTGGCGCGCGGCACGGGATTTTATTCCGCGGCGGCGCAGCCGTCGAAAAACTCGCCGAAGTCACTACTGTGGCGCTCGACAAAACCGGAACACTCACCACGGGCGAATTGCGTGTGGAAACCGTCGAAAGTTTTCCACCGGGCCGGGAAATGGAAGTGGCGCAACTGGCCTACTCGCTCGAAAGGCTTTCCACGCATCCGCTGGCCCGCGCCATCACCCTCCACGGCAAGCGACAGAACATTCAGCCGCTCATACTCACCGGCTTCGAATCCATTACCGGCCAGGGTTTGCGCGCCAAATGGAATCGCCATGACGTTTTCCTGGGTAAACGAGATTGGCTGGCGGCGCAGGCGTCTCGCCTGCCACCCCCCCAATCCACCGCGCAAACACAGCCCGGCGTTTCCGAGATTTGGATTTCCTGCGGCGAATTGCAGGGACGAATCCTTCTGCGCGACGATGTGCGTCCGCAGGCCGGGGAAGTCGTGGACGAACTCCGCCGGGAACAGTTGCGGACGGTCGTGTTGACCGGCGACAGAAAAGCAGCGGCGGAAAACCTCAAAGAGCGGCTTGGCCTGGACGACGTGCGCGCGGGATTGAAACCGGAGGAAAAGGTCGCGGCCATTCGTGAATTGAGCGAGCGCGATCGTGTGGCTATGGTGGGCGACGGCGTCAACGACGCCCCAAGCCTCGCCGCAGCGCACATCGGCGTGGCGATGGGAGCGCGCGGGGCCGACGCCGCCCTCGAACAAGCGGACGTGGTTTTGATGCACGATAAGCTGGAAAATTTTCTGGCCGCCTTTCGGCTCAGCCGGCGCGCGCGCAAAATCATCCGGTGGAACCTGTTCATTTCCCTCGGCACGGTTGCCGTCCTGGTTACACTGGCCATGCTCGGGAAAATCCCGCTCACGGTCGGAGTTGTCGGGCACGAAGGCAGCACGGTTGTGGTGGTGATGAACAGTTTGAGGCTGCTGTTTGGAGGGAATAAATCTGGCCCCCTTTGAATTTATTTGATATTTAGCCTTATGCGTTGGGACGAGCATATAGTAAGCGATCCAAATATTTTGCGCGGAATGCCGTGCGTCAAAGGCACGCGCATTCCGGTGGCGTTGATATTGGGCTACCTGGCCGCGGAACGAACACGTGATGATATCCTGCGGGAATGTCCGGGGCTCACAGCCGATGACATAAACGCCTGCCTCGACTACGCTCGTACCAGGGAGTTCCTCCCGAGGGACATTCTCATGAGCCTTTGCCGGGCCAAAGAGTGATTCCGCTTGTTGCGCCGCTGCACGCGGCGCTACACGGCGCAGCGCGCCGTGTTCCACCACCAGGCTGTCAGGCTGTCCGTGTGACCAGGCAGTTCTTCGGAATTTTGGAGTTTTATTTTTCAAAATTCCTGACAATATCAGCGGCGTTTTTCAGTGAACGCCAAATTCATGCGTGAAGCTATCCGGTTGTCCCGTCACACGATGCGCGCAAACCAGGGGGGACCTTTCGGCGCGGTCATCGTCCGCGACGGAAAAATCGTAGCGCGGGGCTGGAACCGCGTGACCGCGGCCAATGATCCCACGGCGCACGCGGAAATCATGGCCATCCGGAACGCGTGCAAAAAATTGAAGCGCTTCCATCTGGACGACTGCGAACTTTACACCAGTTGCGAGCCTTGTCCGATGTGCCTGGGCGCAATCTATTGGGCGCAGATAAAGCGGGTGTTTTACGCAAATACGCGCAGGGACGCGGCTGCTATTCAGTTTGACGACCTTGCCATTTACCATGAAATCTGCCGGCCCGTTTCCCGACGCAGGGTCCCGATGAAACCGTTACTGAGGACCGAAGCGCTGAAAGTATTTGCGGAATGGAGAAAAAAGGCCGACAAGGTTTCCTATTAACACTGACTCTAAATGACCGTTACGAATCTAAACCCGGACACCGACATTGGAGCCAGCGCATGGCTTGTGGACATGGAAGGCCATCGCCTGCTGCTCGATGCGGGCATGCACCCCAAACGCGAGGGGCGCGAGGGGCTGCCCCTTTTCGGCCAGGCCGGCGGCGAGGTAGATGCGATTGCAATCTCGCATTGCCACCACGATCACGTGGGCTCGCTGCCCATTGCCTGCCGCCATTTTCCGCGCGCACACGTGTTGATGACTGCGTTGAGCTATTTTCTGGTTGAGCGCGTCCTCCACAATTCCGTGAACGTCATGACCCGCCAGCGCGACGAGGCGGGCATCCGGGAATATCCGCTATACACCCACGACGAAGTGGACGACCTGGCGGCGGTGTTTCAAGGGTTCAAATACAACCGGCCCATCGAATGGGCGGCCTTCCACAAATCAAACATGGGCCAGCCCTCGCCTACCCTGGAATTTTTCGACGCCGGCCACACGCTCGGCTCTGCCGGAATCCTCGTTCGCGGAAAAAAGGAGACGCTCTTTTACACGGGCGACGTTTGTTTTCACAATCAAACGATCCTGCGCAAGGCCCGGTTCGATGACGTAAAAGCGGACGTATTGATCATGGAAACCACCCGGGGAAACCGCCAGATTCCGCCCGATTTTTCCCGCGAGAGTGAAATGAAACGGCTTGTCGCGGCGATTCACGAGGCGCAGAAGCGCAAAGGCTGCGTTCTCATTCCGGCGTTTGCCCTGGGGCGGACGCAGGAAATCCTCGCGACGCTGGCGCTGCTCATGCGCGAGGAAAAATTGCAACGCCAGCCCGTCTATATCAGCGGGCTGGGCAGGGTCTTCACGGAGATCTACGACCTGGAAGCGCATCGGACACACCGGCAACAGCCGGAGTTGCAGTTGCACGAGGCGCTGGAGCTGATTGTCCTTCAAAAAGGCCAGGCGGAGAATATCCGGCTGACGGGCGGCAAAATCTTTGTCATCACGGCCGGCATGATGAGCGAAAATACGGCCGCCCATGACCTGGCCATTCGCATGGCCGGCGACGAAAAGCAGAGCATTTTTTTCGTAGGCTATGCGGACCCGGATTCGCCGGCCGGACGATTGAAGGCCGCCAAACGGGGCGAAACGTTTGTGTTTAGCCCGAGCGCAGGTCGTGTGACCAGAAACTGCGATTTGGAAGACTTTGATTTGACCGCCCATGCGAATCGCGATGAACTGCTGGACTTCGTAGGACAGGTCTCGCCTCGTTCGGTCCTTTTGGGGCACGGCGATGACGATGCGCGCGGGTGGTTTGAATCGGAAATCCGGGAACGCTGGCCAAACATCAAGATTTATCAGCCTCAACCGGGCCGGCCGGTGGCGGGGGTGTAATCATTCGGCGTTGGGCGTTCGATGTTCGATGTTCAGCGTTAAATCACGGAATCGGAAACATCGAACATCGAACATCGAACGCTGAACATCGAATTTCAACGGGTCGGCAATGAGTTTGAGAATTTCGAGGACCAGAACGATGGGAACTCCTGGAACATAGTCGAGGGCCGGGAGTGAACGTATAAGGCTCCCGGCCCCCAACCTGAATTTTCAATGGCCGTTGACGATGTTGGCCAGGTTGAAAATTGGGAGATACATACAGACAACCATGCTGCCGATGATCACACCCAGGACGACGATGATGAGGGGTTCGATGAGTGACATCAGTCCTGAGAGGACGCTTTCAATTTCTTCGTCCAAAAAGTTTGAAATGCGTTCGAGCATGTTGTCGATATTGCCGGTCTGCTCGCCGGCGCGCATCATGCGGATAATCATGGTCGGAAAAACCGGGTGCTTGCCCAGGGCGTTGGAAATGCCTTCGCCGCGTTCGATGTCGCTGGCTGCGAGCTTGATGCATTTTTCCATCGTGACGTTGCCGACTGTTTGGGAAACCGTTTGGAGCACTTCGAGAATCGGCACGCCGCTGCGGATGAGGGAGGCGAGGGTGCGGGTGAAGCGAGCCAGGCAAATTTTGTGGGCAATCGGACCAAAGATCGGGAGCTTGATGCGGCGGTCGTCCCATATAGCGCGGCCCTTTGGGGTTTTGATGAAGTAAAGCCATCCCCAAACAAGGCCGGCGCCACCCGCGAGGATCAGCAGCAAATAATGTTGCACGATTCCGCTTAAGCCGATCATGAATAGCGTCGGACCGGGTAGTTTGGCGTTGAAACTGGAATAAATGTCCTTAAAGGTCGGGACGACGCGGACCAGCAGGAAGATGGTAATCAGAATGGCCACGATCACGACCGTCGTCGGGTACATCAGAGCCGTTTTGACCTTTTTGCGGATGCGCTCGGTGTTTTCCAGATAGGTTGCCAACCGGCCCAGAATCTCGGCGAGCAGACCGCCTTTTTCACCCGCGGCGACCATGGAAACATACAATTTGCTGAACGCCTTGGGATGCTTATGAAGGGCGTCGGAAAGGCTGTCACCGCTCTCAACTCGCGTGGAGATGTCCATGACCGTGTCGCGCATGATCTTATTTGTGGCCTGTTCGCCCAGGGCCTGAAGTGATTGGACGATGGTGATGCCCGCGTCCACCATCGTGGCCAATTGGCGTGTAAAAACTACTAGGTCTGCCAGTGCCACCTTTCCACCCTGGGTTTTCCCTTTTTTCGACACTTTCTCCTGTATGGAGACGACCAAAAGATTGCGGTTCAGAAGCGCGGCGATGGCCGCCTGCTCATTAGCCGCTTCCACCGCGTTGCGGATTTCCCGTCCTGTGCCGGACTCACGCGCGGTATACATGTATGATGGCATAATATATGTGCTTTCAAGGTTTCGCCGTTAACCGATAACGGACGGCCATTAATCCTGCTCGGTTCAAGCATTCTCTGTTCCAAATATTGGAAAATCTTGAACTTCGAGCCTTTGAATTCGCCGGCCAGCCTCGGCTCATTAACTATTAAAAGTCCGGACTGGGATTTGACTCAATTGGGCTGTCAATACAGGGGTTTCAGCAGCAGGAATTTTGGAGGCCGTGCCCGGGAAATTATCAGACAAACCGCGATGTTATCGCAAGTGTCTTATTATAAACATTTTACAACTTGAGTTTTATGAAAAAAAGTATTGTCAAAGTTACCGTATTGCCCTATTTTCGTTCCAATTGCACTCGCTGTGCACAGGCAAAAGAGCGTAAAGAGTCCTTTTGCCTTAACGTATAACAGGACAAAATAAACAAACAACAATACAAACAACATCGGAGGAACCAGATGAAGTTTAATAAATGGACAGTCGGTCTCGCCGCAGTAGGCGTGGTCAGTCTCGCCTCGGCTGCGCGCGCAGACGAACAAATGAGCCAGGTGCAAACCGCGCTCTCACAAACCACACTCAGTGGTTATGTGGATACCGCAATGCAGTGGAATCCCGCAACGGACAAATCATCCCCGAACGTTTACCCGGGAAACGTGCCGAAGTACGCCTTCGCCCAGGACGACGGCTTTCAATTCAATGCCGTTGATATCGCGCTGGACAAGCCGGAAGATACGAGCCAGTGGGCTGCTGGTTACCATGTCGAAATGATGTACGGCGCGGACGCGGTTGGCGTACCATTCGGGGCTGCGCAGCCCACGTCTGGTGCCGGTCCCGCTGCGACCATTCGCCAAGCGTTTATCCGCCTGCATACGCCGGTCTTCGGTAACGGCATTGACTGGCAGGTTGGTGTATGGGATAACATTATCGGTTACGAATCCAACAGCGACCCGTTGAATCCCAACTATACCCGCTCCTATGGCTATTCCATTGAGCCGACAACGATGACCGGTGTGTTGGGCACCTACAAGGTCAACGACGAAATCTCGGTGTCAGCCGGTATCGCAGACGTTGAGGGCGGACTTGGGTCGATCACACCTGCGTTTACACCCACGGCCGCGTTCGAGTCTCAAAAAGCCTACATGGGTGACATCGCGCTGACCGCTCCGGACAGCATGGGCTTCTTGAAAGGCGCTACGATGACTCTCGCCGCAGTCAACGGGGTCGATTCAGCCGGATCCAAAGGAACCACGACCAGTTGGTACGCAGGCGCGACTCTGCCCACGCCGATCACGCAATTAAAAGTCGGCGCTGCCTTCGATTATCTTGACGAAGCGGATCTTAACGCCACCGCCGCGGGCACTCATGCTAACGGCGACGATATTTGGGTTGCCGGTTTATACGCGACCTATCAAGCCACGGACAAGCTGAGCTTCAACTTCCGTGGTGAATATGTGGATGACGACAGCAATCCGGCTATACCTGCCCATGGCCTTGTTGCCGCCGTGCCCGGCGACGTTGTAAGCCTGTATTCGTATTATAACCCGACTACCTTCACGGTCCATGGCAATTCAGCCGAGGAACTCACGGCCACCGTCCAGTATAATCTTTGGGCGAACGTGATGACTCGCGGCGAATTCCGTTGGGACCACGTCGAGCATGCTGATCCATTTGGCGCTGCCAACCAGGGCGCTGGTATCGGTACTCCCTTCCGGTCCAACGACTTCCTGCTCGCTCTCAACATCATTTATCAGTTCTAATTTGATTCAGTTTCACGCCCCTTCCGGTGATCCCGGAAGGGGCTTTTTTGCGAAACAATGACTTCCTGCTTGCGCTTAAGGTAGTATTTCAGTTCTAATTGGGCATCCCTTCTGGTGCCAAACTGGAAGGGACAATTACAGGCTTGAGACGAAGACGGTTTTGGCTTTTGCAGGGTCGATCTGGAATTGGGCGGATTCGTTGAGCATAAGCGGTGTTTTCGTGTGGATGGCTACACCTCGAATATCCTTCGCGTTAACGTTGGACCACGATGAAAAATAATATTCAGAACCAAATGAAATTCAATCGATGCACCCTCGGTCTCATGGCAGCAGGTCTGGTCAGCCTCTCCTCGGCTGCGCGGGCTGACGAGTCAATGAGCCCGGTACAAACCGCGCTGTCTCAAACCACCCTCAGCGGTTATGTGGATACCGCGATGCAGTGGAACCCGGGAACGGACTATAGGCCAGGCAGCTTTGATTACCCCGGCAATGTTCCCAAATACACTTTTGCTACGGACGACGGCTTTCAACTCAACGCCGTCGATATCGCGTTGGACAGGTCGGAAGATACGAGCCAGTGGGCCGCCGGTTATCGCGTCGAAATGATGTATGGCGCTGACGCCGTCGGCGTCCCGTTCGGCGTCGCCCAACCGACACTGAATGCTACTCCGTCAGCCACGATTCGCCAGGCTTTCATTCGACTGCATACGCCCATCTTCGGCAACGGCATTGACTGGCAGGTTGGCGTATTTGATTCCATCATTGGATATGAATCGAGCAGCGGCCCGTTAAATCCCAACTACACCCGCTCCTATGGCTATTCCATCGAGCCGACCACCTTGACGGGGTTTTTAGGAACTTACAAAGTGAACGACAACATGTCGATGTCGGCCGGTGTGGCCGATCGCGCCGGAGCGCTTGGGAATGCGCACACGTTGGGGCCTGTCACGCCTTCATTCACACCCAGCGCTGCCTTCGAATCTCAAAAGACGTATATGGGTAATCTCGTGCTGACCGCGCCGGACAGTTTTGGCTTTTTGAAGGGAGCGACTCTATCGGGCGGCGCCGTTCACGGTGTCAACTCGAATTCCGGACTCAATTCGGGCGCGACGACGAGCATCTACGCAGGCGCGACCCTGCCAACGCCCATCAGCATATTAAAAGTCGGCGTCAGTTTTGATTACCTGCTGGAATCAGGCCGGCTCCTGTTACTGCCGCCGCCGCCACCGCCAGCCTCGCTATTTAGCGTCACGGGCAACGACGACATCTGGGTCGTCGGCGCTTATGCCGCAATCCAGGCAACGGATAAGTTGAGCTTCAATTTGCGCGGCGAATACGTTTCTGACGACAGCAACCCTGCTGACGTGGAAAATTTGTACGCCTATCTTCCCAATACCCAGGCGAACTCGGCCGAAGAAGTGACAGCTACCGTCCAGTATAACCTCTGGGCGAACGTGCTGACCCGCGGCGAATTCCGCTGGGACCACGTCGAGCATGGTGAAGCGTTTGGCGCCAACAGCACCGGCGCTCAATTCAGATCCAACGACTTCCTGCTCGCTCTGAATATCGCTTATCAGTTCTAGGTAGCGCAGGTTTCCAAACCTGCTGTATCGCGGGTTTCTAAACCCGCTGATCGTGCGAAGTCGTACGCCGGTCCGCTTCAAAGACGAGCGACGAACAGCGACTTTACCAATTCCCGGCGTCGCGTGACGTCGTACGGTCAGCCGATTTGGAAATCGGCGATACAGCGCGATACAGCAGGTTTGGAAACCTGCGCTACGGTATTGTCACTTTTCGGCCAAATGGTTCAGGAATGGGCCATTTGCTTGAAAAAGCGCATCGGATGGCTTTAAAATGGCGCTGGATAACTCCGGGAACGGGGCCTTTATGAAATTAATAAAATCCGTTTTGGGCATTTTCGGCCTCTCATTTTTAGGTTTTAGCGGCTTCGTATGCTGCGCGCAGAATATCACAAATTGGGATAGCCTCACCAATTGGGTGCAGACCGGCGCCACCGCCGCAGACTGGAACTGCCTCGCTTCTTCAGCGAATGGAACCAATCTGGCGGCTGTGGCGAATGGAAACGGCGGGATTTATACCTCAACAAATTCCGGAACGACCTGGACGCTGCAAACGAATGCGCCGACATCCGCGGATTGGACCGCGATCGCATCTTCGTCGAACGGCACGGGACTCGTGGCCGTGGCATGGGACGGTGGCATTTGGAGTTCAACAAATTCAGGAATCGCCTGGATACAGGACACCAACGCGCCGATAACAAACTGGTGGTCTGTCGCCTCCTCGGCCAATGGAAGCAATCTTGTGGCGGTCAGCGGTGCGGGTATCGCCTCCGGCGGGATCTGGACTTCAACCAATGCCGGCCAGAACTGGATTCAGACTTCGGCTCCGGGCGAGAATTGGTATTCGGTGGCATCATCGGCTAATGGAAGCAATATCGTAGCCGTGGACCTTGGCGGCGACATTTGGACTTCAACAAATTTGGGAACTACCTGGATTACGCGGACTAACGTCCCGGACGCCTATTGGTTTTCGGTCGCTTCCTCATCCAGCGGGACCAACCTGTTCGCGGCGAATGGACTCGGCGGAATTTGGAGGTCCACCAATTCCGGCGCCACGTGGGCGCCAACCACCGCTCCCGATGAAAATTGGGAATCTGTCGCTTTATCGTCAGACGGATCCAGGCTTGTGGCAGTGGCGTGGGATGACGGGATTTGGGTTTCAACGAATTCCGGCGCGGCATGGCTGCAAACGGATGCATCGTCCGAATACGATTGGTTTTCGGCCGCCTGCTCGGCGGATGGCACAAAAATGTTCGCCGCCGCATACGACGACGGCGGGATTTGGTCTGCGCGGGCGCTCGAAACCGCGGGCGCGCCTTCGTTAACTATCAGCCGATCGTCTAATGAACTGGTTGTGTCATGGCCGAACCTCACCGGCTGGAGCCTCTATACGAATGCGAACCTTTCTGTGGCCAACAATTGGACAATCGCTAATGGCGCCATTCTCACGAATGGCACAAATAATTTTTCGATTCCGCTGCCGGTGACGGGGAATTTGTTTTTTAGACTGGGAAACTGATTTTCATTTTATCCCCGCCAGCCGTTCCTTCCAGATTTTGTAAAGTTCCACGGTCGCGCGGACGTCGCGCAGGCAGTATTCGGCAATTTCGCGATATTTGCCTTCGGCCATGAGATGGTTGACATCCATGCCGGTGACCCCATGGCTCTTGGGCGATTCAATCCCAAACGCCTTGCAGTAAAAATCGAGGTTGAACCGCCGCGCGGCGCCATCGCGTCCGCTCACACTATAAAAGGTAAATTGTTCAGCCAGGTCGCAGTGCGGCTCGGTCGCGTATCGATAGCCAAGCCAGTTCTTTTTGGAAATCGGCACGTTTAAAAGAGCCGAGCGCAGGTAAACAAACGGCACGTCAAAGCCGCGTCCGTTGAATGTGACAACAAAATCGAATTTTCCGGCGGCGTCCCAAAATTGCGCCAGCAAATCCGCTTCGTCGGCGCAGGGAATAAATTTCACGGGCGCGACGTCCGCCAGCTCCTCCTGGAAATCGTCGGCGAGAAAGAGGGATTGGCCCCGGCCGGACTCGGCATTGAGCATGGCGATGCAGACGATCTGGGCCGTGAACGGCCAAAGATTGCACATTTGGCGCAGTTCGGCCCGGCGGGCTTCGCGCCCGGTTTCGTCGGCAATTTTTTCGCACTCGCGAAAGAGATATTCCTTCTGCGCCTCGTCAAAATTATCCAACGGCAGCGCTGAAGTTTCGATGTCAAAAACAAGAGTGGCCACGGGAGAATTAACTACGAAGAAACGGAGTTCTCCAAGCTTAATTTGCATTGAAGCGCCATCCTCTATCTTCTATTCTCCATACTCGCCCCAGGCAAGGGATTGCCGCGATGGCAGTTTGAATATACAGTCCTGAATGGAAACGAGCCGCTCACCCGAGTCAGACGATGACAAATTATGCCGGCAATTGGAGGAATTGCTGGGGCATGCCCGCACCCTCGAGCAGGTGACGCGCGCGCCCGATGGCCTGCCGCGCGTCCATGAGCCGGCGCCCGTGGCTGTGCCATTGCACGAATCCATTCTACCCGGCTCGGTTCTCACAACCCTTTTTCGCGATCCAAAAACCGGCCGCACGGTATCGTTTAAGCGCGAAGAACTGGCGCAGTTGGATGATATGACTGCGGATTACCTCCTAAAATATTACGAGTCGCAATCCGTGCTCACCGAAGAAGACGCCGGCCGCCTGCGCAACTGCGTCGAGAGCTATACGCGACGGTTGTACCTGGTGTCCCGCCGGGGCGAGTGGCGCGCCGGCGCGTTTGCCTGGCAGTCTTCCAGGGAGCAAACCATTCTGCGCAGCCTGTTGCAGCTTCAATTGCTGATTGAATGCGTGGAAATTCTCACGCCGCCTCTGCTCACGGTCAAACAGATCGGCGGCGAGGAGTTTGACCTGATTGACGACCTTCGCGGATTTCTGCGACTGACCGCGCTAATCCTTTGGCAGCGGCTGGCCGCGATCGGGATCGATGAACAGGCTTATGGCGCCCTGGCCGCATCCATCTCAGCATTGGCAGACAAGGAGGATGACGCGGTGGCCCTGATTGATTCCGGCTATGCAGCTTCCAATGGGGATCCCATTGCCTTCGAAAAATGGTTTGATAAAACCGGGAGTACCGCGATGGAGAAAGTGGAGACGCTGTTGTTGCCGGCGGAAAAGCATGGAGTAGACGAAATTTTCAAGCTGTTCGTCGGACACGCGCTGAACCTGCAGTTGCAGCCGGTGACCGTCGAGTTTGTCCGCCAGACGCTTCAAACCCTCGCGGGGGCGCTGGCCGCGATTGGCGGGGAAATATCGGATGCCTGCCGCAGACGCCTGGCAGTCGTATCCGCTCAGCTCACGGACATCTCGCGGCAATACGCGTCCGACTTCGCCGCGCGCGCCGCGGACCCGGGGGTGAGCGAGGAAGACCTCAGCGCCATCTACAAGGAATTGGACGCCCTGGTTGGGCTTGAACCGGTGAAGGATGAAGTGCGCCGTTCAACCAATTTTGCGCGGATGCAAACGTTGCGAAGGCAGCAGGGATTGCCCGTGGTGGCGGCGGGATTGCACAGCGTGTTTTTTGGCAACCCGGGCACCGGAAAAACAACCATCGCGCGGCTCATGGGCCGCATTTACAAATCGCTCGGCCTGCTCCGCCGCGGACACGTGGTGGAATGCGACCGGGGCCGGCTGGTGGCCGAATATGTCGGCCAAACCGCCGTGCGAACGCACGCAATGATAGACTCCGCGCTCGATGGAATTTTGTTCATTGACGAGGCATACGCGCTGGCCGGGCGCGGCGAACAGGATTTCGGAAATGAGGCGATCGAGACGTTGCTCAAGCGGATGGAAGATGACCGGGACCGGCTGATCGTCATCGTGGCGGGCTATAATGAACCGATGAAGCAATTCATCGCCTCGAACCCCGGACTCGAATCGCGTTTCACAAATTACCTGAATTTTCCCGACTACGCTCCAGGCGAGCTGCTCGAGATTTTTCACCGCATGGCTTCTCAGAGCGGGCTCATTTGCCGGCCGGAAACGGAAAAGCGCGTTTTGGCCATTTGCGAGGGATTGTGCGCGGCGCACAATGAGCATTTCGGCAATGCCCGTGAAATGCGAAACCTGTTCGAAGCGGCGGTGCGCAATCAAAGCACCCGTCTGGTCAACAGCGGCAAATCAGACCGCGATGCGCTGACGATATTATTGCCCGAAGATTTGCCCGAGAATTTCCAACGCGCAATACCATCGGCGGGCGGGAGCATCTTTGCGGATCGGTCCTTTTAGCGCTGTGAATAACCTGCCAACAACAAAAATAACTTTTCCTTCGTTGAAAGGCCCGGCGTCATCAACATTGAAAGATAAATATGGCTATTGAAGAACGAGTCCTTTGTTTTAAGCGATCCCTTTTTGAAAATCTCGGGGTGTTTCAGGGTTTGAACCTGGATGTGGAAAAATACCTGCCGGTCGTCACCGCCCAGTCCAACGCGCAGTACATAAACCGCAGCGAAGCCGAACAGGACAGGCGTTACAAGCAATTGATTCCCTATGCTCTTATCCTGCACGGCGACAGAATTTTGCGCTATCGGCGCGGCAAGGGCGGTCAGGAAACCCGTTTGCACGGCCTGTATTCCGTCGGTGTCGGCGGGCATATTTCCGAGGAAGACACCGGTCTCTTCACAAACGGACCCGGCTACAATGAAGCCATGCGCCGCGAACTCATGGAGGAAGTCGCCATAGACGTTACCAATGAAAGGGCTGTGGCCGTCATCAATGACGACAGCACCGACGTGGGTTATGTGCATTTGGGAATCGTGCACGTCGTCTATGTGGACGATGAAGCAATCGCCAGCGGGCGCGACGGCATTGTGGGCGCTGAATTTATTCCCATAACCGAGGCGGTGAAGAATCCGGCCGCGTACGAATCCTGGTCCCGCTTCTGCCTCGAAAACCTGGATGGCCTTCTGGCGCAACCAGTGTGATTGCGGCCATTGTGCCGGGTCACGCGGTGGCCTTGGCATTTACGAACATCTTTGCCCGCCGTTCCGAACTCTCGGACGGTGATTCCAACTGTCGGCGAAGCCGCAAACTGAAAGCCCTGTAAGGGGAATGGCCCTTACATAAGGCCGAGGTTTCGGAGGCGTGAGACCTTGCGGCGAACATTGCGTTTGAGATGATCGCGAAATTTTCGACGCGGGCCCACTAAACGAGGATATCTGCTTTTTTTGCG